>Ga0182024_10000020_pt1 | contig 257256 bp, 209 predicted proteins | sample P32metaG_FD_120480 | JGI IMG/M metagenome (GOLD analysis project Ga0182024, IMG submission 120480) | Permafrost microbial communities from Stordalen Mire, Sweden - P3-2 metaG (Illumina Assembly) | ecosystem: Environmental > Terrestrial > Soil > Wetlands > Permafrost | place: Sweden: Stordalen... | reverse complement strand
CTCCGATTGAGGTCATCCTCGTTGTCGATGACGTGAACACCGGTATCGAACAAGTCGCCTACGAGCGTTCGGAGATGGACAAATTCCTGCGCGTCGATGGGGGGCACCTTTCCCACCCCACCGCGCTTGCCTTCCTTACGGATTCCGGCATCAAGCTTCAGGATGAGTTCTCGGACGATGGCAATGCACTCAGTGCCGAGCTGGATAAGTACAGTATCGGTTTGCATTCTATTGTCCGCTCCGGCGGCGTCTACAGCGCCATCGAACGCTTCCAGATTTCCCTCGATTCCCTATCTCAGCTTGCGGCCCGCGAGTCTTCCCGTCCGGGACGCAAGATCATTCTCTGGATTTCTCCGGGCTGGCCGCTGCTTTCTGGCGCCGGCGTCGAGGAACAGATGGACACAAAGCAACAGCAGCAGATCTTCAACCAGGTCGTCGCTCTGTCAACTTTGCTGCGGCAGAGCCGCATCACTCTCTACAGTATCGATCCTCTAGGTAGCGCCGACTTTCTCGGCCGTGCCTTCCGATGGGAGGGCTTTGTCAAAGGAATCAGCAAACCCAGCCAGGCCGAATATGGCGACATAGCACTTCAGGTAATCGCCACCCAGAGCGGGGGTCTCGCTGTCAATACCTCCAACGACGTCGCTGCACTCCTGCAAAAGTGCATGGCCGATACGAAGGCTTACTACGAGGTGTCCTTCGCTCCAGCCGTGAACCAGAAGCGAGACGAATACCATCATCTGGAAGTCCGTGTAGCTAAAGCGGGCGTGGTCGCGCGCACTCGTCAGGGCTATTATTCACAACCTTGACCTCGCTGCTGACGCGCATCGCTCAACACTTACTATTTCGATGTGGGGTAGAACCTTCTCGCGTCATTCGAATCATGCAATCAGAAGATAACCGCTGGATCAGTTCTAACGCGTTACCGAACAAGTCGTTTTTTCGCGCGAAAAGCAGAGTTTCGTGGCGTGAGCGCCTCTGGTTAGGAAATTTACCTTCGTTAAGCGGATTCGCTATGCCGTAGCCCTACAATCCTTGACACCTCCCGCACCCGTACGCCAATGATCCGCCTCGGGTCGCTTCTTTCTACATAGGAACTTCGGAGACCCGCGTAAAACCCCATAAGAACTGATTTCTCTCAAAAAGCTATTACTGCCGTAAACCACCGAGCCGGATTCTTTTGGAAAAAGGGGCCCCCGTTGAAGTTTTAGTTGGTCTTCATATACGAAATAAAGTTTCGCGTACCCACGATTCCGACTGGCATGAAAATCCCGTGCAGCGTTCCGCGTAGCCGCCGCGTAACCGCGAAACACGTTTCTGGCGGTTTTGGCGTTTCTGGCGATTTATAGAATCAATAACTTACGTGATTTCAATATGGCCCGTCGGTTCGATTCCCCCCGCCGGCACCACTGAAGAAAAAGAACTTAACGAAGCTTTTTTGATCCCGCGTAACCGCCGCGTAACTTTGCATCTCAAAACGAGCAAGCAGACAACATCGGTCTGCGGCCATCGCGTTCAATGTTAGATATCCTACAGTGTTGTTTGTATTCCCGTTCAAGCGGCTGCTGATTAGTCTTGCTTCACGAGGTTTTTCTGACCAGGATTTTAATCGCCGACGACCGTCAGCTAATGCGCGATGCCCTTAAAGCAATCTTTGCACTGCGTCCGACTTGGCAAGTTTGCGGCGAAGCTAGCGATGGTGCCGAAGCAGTAGCGAAAGCGGTTCAACTGCAACCCGATCTTATTATTCTAGATTTTAAAATGCCGCTCGGCGACGGTATCCGAGCAGCAAGCGAAATTCTAGTCGCGATGCCCTCGGTTCCCATCGTGATGTATACGCTTTATAAAACAGAAGAATTAGAATCGGCAGCGAAGTTAGTAGGCGTTCGAGCTGTCGTCGGGAAAGAGGACGGGGTTCGCAGTTTGCTAACTGCTGTCGATGCTGAGCTGGCAGCCAAACAGTAGCATGTTTTTAAACGGTGTTAGCTTGTTCTAGCGACGCTCAACCAACGTAAATCTAGTCAATATCGCGAACGTCAGTTGGGCAAAATCAATTGCGGCGCTTCACTATTTCCGGCGTTCGAATTAAGCAATACGATTGGATCTCGATTCCAAGCGCGCTGCAAATCCGCTTCGAGCTGCAGTTGGCGGTCGCGAACCCATGGATTGTAGCGCTGTTGAGTTACCTTGATATTTGAATGCCCCAAAAGAATCGAGACTTGTTCTATCGGAACGCCCGCCAATAATAGTTCGACACTAAACGTGTCGCGAAACCGATGAGCGAATCCATTTTAAATCCCCGCAAGCGTGAACAGCGATTGCAGCGTTCGTTGCCAAATTCCGTTTACGGTATGGATAGGAGAATTTCCAGTCCAGAAAAAATAGCGCTCACTAATTCTTGGAAGACATTCTAGAAGGTCTGCGACGAATTGCGGCAATACGCAGCACACGGGAATTCCCGTTTTTTGGGTATAGAGCTGGATTTTTTGTCCGATCAACCGATCTGTACCGAGCGTGGCAACGTCTCCCAGGCGCATTCCGGTATAGCGCAACGTGAGTACAAAAGCCCGTAACCGGAGCGCGTTAGCCTGGCCGGTTTTGCGTGCCTTGTCTCGGTACGTCTCAATCGCGGCTAGAATCCTTGTCATTTCTTCCTGAGTAAAGGGCAATGTCGGGCGCGGTTTAGGTTTTGGTCCGCGCAACGTTACCGCTGGGTTTTCGTCGATCCATTTTCTTAGAAATGCAGCTCGGCAAAAACTTTTCACGCGTTCCAGGGTCTTGGATAAGGTTAAGGTTCATCCGAATAAAGGCCCGTTCATGCCCAGAGCAGACCGTCTTGACCCTGTGAGGCGTTCGGAAATGGCATCTGGAAACAGCGAGTTAACTGGTTTCCTTTCAACGATAAATTTGCAGCGGTTTTGAGTTCGGAAATTATTAGTTTTCCAAACTATTCGAAGAGCTTACGCGAACGCCGTTCGTGACCCATCTGACGAACTCCAATCGCTTCTTGGGGTGCGTTGAAACTGTTTAAGTTACTGAACACAAGAGAGCCGCTTTTCAAGATGCGTCGTTATTCCACCGGTTGTTCCTGAGCCGTTTATTGGCGATATACCGTTGCGCGGCAACGAGTAACAGTCCAACCGCGATGATCAATCCGAATATTACGATTCTGGGCAAGTGTCGACCCCTAATAGTTTGGATGCGAAACTAGTTCCTCGGTTGCCGGATAAAAGAGTTTTTTACTTTTAAGTTCTCGATGTCCTCGAAACCAACATAGCCACGACTAATCCTACGATCGGTATCGAGAAAGAAGGCTGCCTATCCGCTTGATTTGGGTCGGTTTGCAACGGCAACGCCATCTTTTCTTCGATAGGGAACAAAGGTGTCCGGAAAAGCCCTACCAGCCGGATTTTTTCGGAAAAAGGGGGGGCTCCGCCGGGCCTTGATTGGTCCTCGTAAATGAAGAAGTTTTTTCAGGTACGGATGACTCGGTATCGGAGAGGAAAGCCACTTGTTCGGTTAGCGCGCTAACGTTAATAGTCCTGTGCGAAATGGGACTGCATGGCTTCCATCTCGATGTCATGATGGGTGCATGCTACATAAGAAAAGTAACAAAGAATCCGGCAACGCGATACGTGCCAGCGTCAAGAAGGAAATGGCGACGCCGCGGATGGCTAGGTCCGCAAGAATAACGGAACTGAATCTGGATACGGCGAGAATTTCAGAGCAGCCAAGTACCACCATGCCCGGAACCGTCGACAAAATCATACCGTCCCCGGATCCCAGCCAACCGGAAAAGGCGCAAATTGCTGTTGGCGGGGCCGACCACCGGTACCGAGATCTCCGTATCGAAAATAGACTAAATGACGAGCACGGCAATGATGTCAGGCTCAAAAAGGGCGCTCACGTTGAGGTGACCGTCACAGCTGGACCAAAGAAGTAACCGGAACAAATTAGCGGGACAGCTAACCGGCTGGCCTCAGAAGCCGCCCTACGGATAGTCGAAGAACTGCGACGACGCAGCGCCTCAAGTCCAGAGCAGCCAGATCTGTCGATCAAAGATACACGGGCATTCTTCGCGAACTCCAAGCGGCAGTCCTTCTGGGCGCGTAGCGGAAAATGTTGGGAAACCCTTATTCAAAGCTGCTAATCATGCAGCACGACGTTCAACAGTGAGCTGTGCACTTGCAAACCGCCGTTGTAGTGAATGAAACCGAGCTTCCTGAATTTGTTCATAAAGAAGTTCACCCGGCTCCGGGTGGTCCCGACCAGCTCTGCCAAAGTCTCCTGCGATATTTTGGCCACGATCGTTTCGGGCTCGCCTTCTTTCCCATAACGGGCAAGTATTAGAAGAGCGCGGGCCAACCGCTTCTCGCTCGAATTAAACAACTGGTCCACCAAATCGGCCTCAATCTTGATGTTGCGTTCGAGCATGTAACTGATGAACTTTCCGGCAAACTCTTGCTCGTCGTGAAGCACACGCATCATCTCGTGCTTTTCGATGCTCATCGCATTCATTGGTGCGATTGCCGTCGCCGTGGTCAAGCGTAACGGATTGCCGATAATGCACCCTTCACCCAGAAAGTCACCTGACCCCACAATTGCGAGAACTGCTTCCTTGCCCTGAGGATTTACGATGGTCAGCTTGGCATTTCCCGATTGGATATATAAAACGTCATCGCCGGGGTCATCCTGCGAAAAGACAACCTGCCCTTTTTTGAACTTCAAAATCCGTCGCGATTTCCCAGCGAACGAAAGAAATTCCTGAATGTCGAAGGACTTTGCTTTCTTGCGATTCTTAGCCACGGGTTGGCTTCCTGGGCCGATATTGTCACAAATAATGACTGAGGTATATCACTGTCGTGGCCGATGGCGCTGTAAATATCAAAAATGTCAGTAAAATGTCCAATCAGTTAACATTTAAAAGTATCTCAGTAGCATTACATGTATAACAGTGAACAGATTTTCAAATCATCTCTCGTTAGTTTAATTAAGAGTTAACTCTAATCGATCCCGAGGGACAGGATGACAGAATAGGGCTGGCCCCCGGCGCCTTTGTCGTCTTAACTCCGTAAAACTGTTTGGGGGACTTAGGATGATGACCGACATACGTGCGGTACTTCTAATCGACGACAAGCTTTTAGCGAGGCGCTACTCACTGTCAAGGATGGCCCAAGACGATGAATAAACTTCAAGAGTTTCAATCGACAGCTCGCGACAATGGCTACGCTGAAGCCAATGAGTTCGACGGAGGGAGTGCAGTGTGGTTCAGGAAGTCGACGCCTGATCAGGGCATAGAGGTCCACAAACGTTTATGCATCGACAGTTTGACTGACAGCGCAACCGTATTTTGGCAGACATTTCCAGCGAGACTCAACTCGAAGACTTTCCGCACCGTTTCGTCGTTAATGGAGTGGTTTCGATCAACATCCGATTAGCGGACTGGACCATACCCCTGGACTCCCGAACTGTTCACAATTGCACATCTCTCAAACTAGATTGGTGACACCATTGCCGTCGACCAATCTGTTCAAAAATTCGCCCACCCAGCAGGCCAATTGAGCTCACGTCACTTTCCGTTAGCCCGGAGGTAGTGATGTCAATAAAAGTGCTGTTAGTAGATGGCAGCGATGTCATGCGTTCGGCGATCAGGCAGTTGCTCAAAAACGAACTCGGTATTGAAGTGATCGGTACAGCCACTAGTTTCGCTGAAACTATTGCGCTAACTGCGGCTTTGAAGCCCGATGTTTTGCTGATGGATCCGCACATGCCAGATGAGCGCCAATACACGCCGAAGTTGGTAAAATCTCAAATCCTTTTACACACTAAATGCATTGTAGCTATATCACTTTGGTACGACGCTGACACAAAGACTTTGGCAAAAAGCTTTGGCGCACACGTGCTCTTGGACAAAATGAACCTTTATTCAGAGCTTATCCCCGCGATAAAGCAGTATTGCCCGAGTGTGAGCATTCCGAAAACCGTGGACTCCTTCAGGAAAGACCCAAAGCGGCCCGCCAGCCCGTCAGTAGGAGAGAGCTTAGACGCAGCCCAATTGTGAAGGCATGTCCGCTCTTTCCGCGGCTATCGCCTTTAAGCCACGCTCAATGCGGCTTTTCTACCCTTCTCTGCGGTGGCCACCCACGTTCAGCGCAAACGTGCAGCGCGAACTCTCTCGCTGTGTGAGCTTTTGCTAGGCGTCGCGATTCAACGGCGGTGCGACCTTTAGGTGGCTGTGACTCTGGGAACTGGCACCCGCATCGTCTGGATCGAAGTATTCCAGATCGTAATCTTTACGACTATGCAGCTAGACATCGTCGTGCGCACTTCTTTAATGCTCACGGCTTGGCCAGCGAACGCCTGGCTGAAATTTATTTTTTGAGGCCCACACAGATGCGTCGGTGACCACAATGACTTTGCCCTCTTTCTTACGCGTGGACTTCTCAAGTTATACGGACTTCTCCGGATAGGCAGCAATGATGTGCGGGATAGAATTACAGGCCGGTGCTATACGATTCACAGTGCGCCGTTGTCGCTCTGCGAAGCTCGCAACGCTTTGCGTATTGCTAAAGCCCAGGGAGCCGCGCAATACGCTCCTGAGAGGTGGGCCAAAGCCGAAGACGCCATGAAGCGCGCCGAGGATTATCAGCTGCGCAAGCAACAGAAGCAGGTGCCCACCGCAGCGAGGGAAGCGGTGCAAAACGCGGAGGATGCGCGCCACATCGCGGTGAAGCGCCAGGAAGACGAGCGCGTCGCCCGACAACAGCGCGAAGCGGATGAACAAGCCCGTCGCGCGAAGGCCGCGCAAGAGGACGAAGCGCAGCGCCGTGCGGATGCGGAACGTCGGCAGCTGCAAGCCGAAGTAGCCGCCGCGCAAGAAGCGAAAGCCCGTGCGGAAGCGGATGCCCAGCGTAAGGAAGCTATGCTGCAAGAACAACAGGCCCGCGAGCAAGCTGCGCAGTCTGCCCAGCAAGCTCAGGATGCTCAGTCCCAGGCGCAACAAGCGCAACAGCAGGCTCAGCTGGCGCAGCAACAAGTTGCGCAATCGGAACGCGACAAGCAGGAACTACGCTCCAAGCTCCTTCTGCAATTCAACCGCATTCTCGAAACTCGCGATACCGTGCGCGGTTTGGTCGTGAATATAGGCGACGTATTATTCGACACCGGAAAATACACCCTGAAGCCCCCGGCCCGCGAAGCCTTAGCAAATTTATCTGGCATCGTGCTCGCCTATCCAGGTTTGAAACTGCAGGTGGAGGGTCACACCGATTCCACCGGCACGCCCGCATTCAACCAGAAGCTATCTGCGCAACGAACAATGACGGTGCGCGATTATCTCGTTTAGCAGGGAGTGGATATGAATGCAGTTACCGCGGCCGGCCTCGGCGAGGGTATGCCCATCGCGGATAATTCCACCGCAGCCGGGCGTCAGAAAAATAGGCGCGTGGAAATTATCGTTAGTGGAGAAGTGATTGGGAGCAAGATCGGCGGCCAGTCCGGAGATCAACCACCGCAGTAGAAAATATCAATTCGGGCAACAAAAACGCGCCGAAGTACTCGGCGCGTTTTTGTTTTCTCTCAGCTCTTCTTCGTATCAATCTTCAGGTTCATCACAAGTTCTTTGCGACTTTCAAAACTGGAAATTGCGCGCGTGGGGGACTTGGACCCATCCTTTTCGGCGTGCAGCTCATAGTCGGTATTGGGATCGAGGCCGCTGAACCTGTAATTTCCGGTATCGTCCGCGATGTAGCTGCGCACCGCATTGGTCCGCGTATTCTTCAGGAACACCACCGCGGCGGCTATCGGTGTTTCCGCTTTATCGGTGACAAGCCCATGGACGCTGCGGAGTTGCGACTCGTGCTTGGCGTCCTGAGCTCCGGCATGCGACGCAAGGAATAACAATGTCAGTGCCAGTCCAATAATCTGTCGCACATTTTTCATTTTTTGCCTCCGCTAACCGGCTGCATATGCAAAACAACATTCTCTTCCGCTTGTCCATTTATGGCCTGCGCTTGTTTGGCGAAGCCTTTACTCTCGGCAGCGATTTCGTAATCGGGACCTTTAGGCACGCGCACTGCAAATTCTCCGCGCGAATTGGTATACGTTTCCCACTTGCTTTTCTTTTGATCGGACCGGCGGATTCGTAATTTAACGCCGGGCAAAGCCAGACCGCGTTCGTTGAAAACGGTGCCGCGAATCACCAGCTCGTCCGCATGACTGCGTTTGGACTTCTTTGTTGACGAGGACTCGGAATTCGCGGCCTGCGTACCGGCCGGAGTCGTTGCATCCTGTCCGGCAAATAAGGGCACGCTAGTAGTAATCAAGAAAGTCGCAAGAATGATGACACACCGTTTGCGATGCATCATTTCCTCCGCTTATTTGGATGATGGCCCAACAACTCAAGATGCCACACTGCGAAAGTCGTCCTCACTCTTCGTCTAACTCTTCCTCTTCTTCTTCCTCGTCGAGCAGATCTCCGTTTTCGGCGACCTCGACTTCCTCTTCGTCATCGTCCTCGTCGTCCTCTTCCTCATCATCGGAGATGATATTGAGGTGGACCGGGTGGGTCTGCGAGACTTCCAGCTCGGATTCGCATTCCGGGCAACTGAGAATCTCGCCTTCTTCTACTTCGTCTTCGTCGACATCTATTTCGGTGGCACACTCGGGGCAGCGAATCACGGCTCCATCCTCCATCGATTTGTTAGCCCGGCAGCCCGCGAAGCCCGCTCACTGCCGTCAGCGTATTATATACTCCGCAGTATGAAGTCAACCGAGTAGGTACAGTACATGTGCGGAAAAAACTGGGCATGAAATGTGCCTCCGTAGCGCCCCCCTTTAATAATGGCTTCTTCCCGCGAATATCCTGAGCGCCCCCTGGTTGGCGTCGGTGGTGTGGTGATTGAGAATGGTCGCGCGTTGTTGATCCGGCGGGCCAGCGAACCGCTGCGTGGCGAATGGTCCATTCCCGGGGGTATGCTTGAGTTGGGAGAAACCCTGCAAGAAGGCGTTGCCCGTGAGCTGTTAGAGGAAACTAGCTTGCACGTACGGGTGCTCGATCTGATCGAAGTATTCGATCGTATTGTTTACGCAACAAACGGAGAAAGTGCCGGAAGGAATGGCTTGGAGAAACCGCGTTTCCATTACGTCATCGCCGATTATCTTTGCGAGCGGATCAGCGGTGAGCACGCCGCTGCGAGCGACGTAACAGATGCGGTGTTTGCCCACGAAGAAGATTTAGAGCGGTTTCACCTGACCGAAACGGCTTTACGCATTCTGCATAAAGCTTTCGCCATGGATCGCGCACGTGATAGCGCAGGCCAAGGATCGTAGGCTAGGCAGCCGGCAGCGTGCCACGTGTCCGTTCGCGCCTACCAAATTCCTGAACGGCCATGTGCAAGTCGGTGGCGGTGAAATCTGGCCAGCGTTTTTGAAGAAAAACAAATTCCGCAAAGGCGCATTCCCACAACAAAAAATCAGAGAGCCTTTGTTCCCCGCCGGTACGGATCAGCAAGTCTACATCTGGCGACCCTGACCGGAACTCCACGAGAATTTTGCCGAAAGCCTCGCAAGATAATTCCGTTACTTTGTAAAAACGACAGGCTGCCAGATAGATCGCTTCTCGCGCCGAGTAATCGATAGCCAGGCGAAGATGCAAGCGGGTGCCTCCAGCGGAGGCCGCCTCTGCGTCCCCAATCGCCTGCCGCAAATTGATCGGCAACCGGTCGCGCCGCCCGATCACCGAGAGGCGCACCCCTTCTTCCATGCAATGGGACGTTTCGGTAAGCAGGTATTCGTGCAAAAGTCGCAGAATCCCGGCGATTTCCGGTGTTGGCCGCTGCCAGTTGGCGGACGACAACGCGAATAGCGTTAAGGTATGAATCCCCAAACGGGGCGCTGCTTCGATAATCTCCCGGGCAGTTTCCGCACCGGCACGATGCCCGGCCGATCGAGGAAGCCCTTTGGCAGTAGCCCACCGCCCATTGCCATCCGAGATGATGGCTACATGGATGCCGCTGTTGTTCGGCCGGGTAATGGAACCTGATTCGATCGAAGTTAAAGAAGGCATTACCGCCTCGCTGACCATTATCGTTGCAAAGTACTCTGTACCACAAAGTACATCGGCGTAAAAAAACCAGCCACCGTATTTCTGTACTTATTTCTCGCGTGTAGCCCGGATCAGCGCTTCCATGTGATTCAGGTAGCGTTCCAACGCTTTGCGCCCGGCCCCAGCCAGCCGGTACTCCGTCTTAGGCAAGCGCCCATCGAAGGATTTGCTGCAGACGATGTAGCTGGCCTCTTCCAACTTACGTGCGTGCACACTTAAATTTCCGTCGGTGGTCTTTAAAAGCGCTTTCAATTCGTTGAACGTCAATGAACGATTCACGGCCAACGCGCTGACGATGCCCAGCCGGATGCGCTCGTGAATTAACCGGTCGAGATCCGGCGAAACCGCTTCACGCGTCTGTTCCCGCAGCGTTGCCGGCGAATCCTCGCGCGGCCTGGTGCGTGGAACCCGATCTTCAGGAGCTACAGCAGATTTAGCCATGTCGTTACCCTCCGTAGTGCCGGGCGATCCATATGCCGAAGGCGATTTGCACCACTCCAAAACCCGCAGCCATGAAGTAATTTCCCCAAGCCACAGGTGCGAACAGTGCGCACCCGCCCAGGCCCATCAGGCACAGTCCCATCACCGGTACTACTCGCACAGAAAAAGCGCCACCAGTTACTACCGCCGCTCCATACAGCAACAGCCACACGGCCGGCAAAATCGAGATTAATCCTGAACCGTAAAACGCAAATGTCATCATCCCGCCAACGATGATCGGAGGCGCAAAGCTAAGAAGAAATTTTCGGCCCGGGCCCGAGAAGAGTTTTGAATTGGCGCGATGCGCTTTGGTCGCCGCAGCCGGAGCGGCTATGGCCACGGCGATAAACGCTTCGACAAGCCATACGCCAAACCAGGCACGCGGGGTGGTCTGCATGGAAGCAACTTTGGCTGCCACAATTGCGGTGATACCCATGGCCACACCGCCCCATCCCGGCACGGCGGTAAATTCCGCCGCCGATTCCATGGTTTCGCGTATGTAGCGAAGGTGATCGGCAGCCCGCGCGTCGATGGGGATAGGGCCGGTTCTGGCGGTTGGAACTGGGCTGCTCTTTAGCATGGTCGAGTCAGTATAGCGAATTCAAACGGTCAATCTTGACAGCCTGAATGTCGCAAGAAAATTAGCAGAGGCGCCATGGGCTGTCAAGTACTTTATGGCACAAAGTAGACAAGGTAGACAAAGTAGACTAGGCGGCCACAACATTGCGGGCGCTGCGCGCGTACCGCCCGCTCATCGCGTTCCAACGAATGGTGAATATGTCCGCGAACATTTTGAGGCTGTCGCCCAGCATGCTGACCTTCGTGGCTGGTGAGTGTCCCCAACGCACCGGGATTTCGATGGCTCGCAATCCGTGACGCCTGGCCAGGTATAACAATTCCGGATCAAAACCGAATCCTTCGATGCGCTGTTGCTCGAAAATAATCCGGCAGCGCTCACGCCGAAACGCTTTAAATCCGCATTGCGTGTCAACAAACGGCAAGCGCAAAACGATGCGCACAATTTTGTTGAAGATGATGCCCGCGAACTCCCGAAAAATCGATTGGTGCGTGCTGATCAAGCTGCGATCCATGGCGCGCGATCCAATGGCCACATCGTAGCCATTATTCAGTGCGGTTATAAGTTTGTCGGATTCCTCGATAGGGGCGGACAGATCGGCGTCGGTAAAGAGCACCATGTCCCCCTGTGCCTCCAGCATCCCATGCCGTACGCTGTAACCTTTGCCGCGATTCGTGCCGTTTGAAAGCACGCGCAGGCCGGTGAGCTTTCCGCGAAATGATTCCGATACCGCGGCGGTTCGATCCGTAGAGCCATCGTCTACGACCAGCACCTCGGTGCGCAATCCCAGGGTCGGCAAGTATTCAGCGATGCGTTGCAGTGTTTCGGGTAAGCGCGCCTCTTCGTTATAGGAGGGAATAATAATGGACAGGTCGAAATTACTAGGATTCATTATCTCGAATCCTTCGAGACTTTTGCTCCAGATGTCTGCTTGTCGAGCATCGCAACAATCTCATCCATTTGTTGCAGCGTAAAATCGCACTCGCTTTCCGTATTGTAAAAATGGGGTGAAATGCGCACTCCCGCTCTTGGGCGGTAATCGACGAGGATATTTCGCTTCACCAATTCCTGGCACACTTCGGCGGCGTGGGGACACTCCACCGACACGGTTCCAGCGCGCTCCTCGTCATCCGCCGGGGTATTCACGTGCCAGCCCCGCGATATTGCGCCTGCCAGAATCCGCGCAGTCATGCGTAACGACTTCTCTCGAATGGCGCGAACCCCGACCTTATTAATAATGTCCAGCCCCGGCTGGCACGCATAGAGTGCTGGAATATGCGGCGTTCCATTCAAAAACCCAAACGAATCTTCGCGGCGGTCCAGCGCGCCGGTTTCAAACTCGAAGGGCCGCCGGTGCGCGAGCCATCCGGTCAGAGCTGGTCTCAAGTTTGCGCGCAAATCTGCGCGCACATACAAATACGCCACGCCTGGACCGCCACACAGCCATTTCAAAGCACCGCCCACGGCAAAGTCCACCTCCAGGCTCCTTACATCGAGTGGAATTGCTCCGGTTGCCTGGAACACGTCGAGTATCACGTAGGCGCCAACGCGATGAGCGCGTTCAATGATGGCGCGCGCATTTACGATGTACGAGCTGCGAAACAATACCTGCGAGATGGGCACTAGCAGCGTGGTTTCGTCGATGACCGCCAGCAATTTATCGAGATCGATGCGAATAGGATCTGCGCTGGTGACTGTTTCGATACGAGCGCCAAGGCGGCGCTGTTCATTGTAAAAATATTGCACTGAGGGGAATTCCTGCTCCACCATCACAACTTTGTCTCGGGAACCTTGGAAATCGAAACAAGAACTGATGACCGCCTGCGTGATGGTGACGTTCTGATGCAACGATAACTCGCCGGCTGCGGCACCGATCAGCGGCGCGATCTTGTCGCCCACGCCGACGGCCATCTCCCACCAGCCTTCCTCCCAGGCGCGAATGCCGCGATTTGCCCAGGAATCCGCATAAGCGCGCATGCTGTCATAGACCGCGCGAGGCATTGCCCCAAGCGAATTGCTGATCATGTAGGTAGATTTTTCCAGTATCGGGAACTCGCTGCGCAACTCGAGGAAGTCATTCATAAGGTTTTGCGCATTGTATTTTAGCTCGGAGGTCTTCGCCACCGAAGAAGCTGCAGGATTAACATCGCTGCCTTGTACCTCCGCTAGAGACCCGCGCCGGACGTAAGAAAAATAATAAAAATATGCAGATTGATTGGACTGCGCGGTGGTTCTAGCTAATCGATAGTAACCAAATCTAAACTCGTATCTGTCTGCGCTCGCACGAAAACAATTGTTTCATAAGAGCATTGAATGATGTTCCATAGGCCCTCTGATCAGGGCGAGCTTCTTGCTGATGATGGTAATAACTGCCCCGGCCGCTCTGGGGTGCAACGCTTGACCTGACCACCATTTATGCCTAAGCTCCATCTAAAGAACTACATGCATCAACCGCATAGAATCGCGTTTTTGGCTGTAATTCTCAGCATTATATTGCTGGGAGCGCAGCTCCATTTCTGCGCGGATCAAGGTCTACCCTCGAGTTCACATCCCTGCCCGTTGTGTTCCACGGCCGCGTCGGTTGTTCCGAACTCCGCGCCAAGTATAGCCGCTGGGGAGCTGGTCGACCGTCTCGAAGTAATTTCAATATTTGTTTCCGCCTCTAAAAGTTTCCCGCTCCTGATTGCGCCTCGAGGCCCCCCCGCGGTTTAAGGTAGCGCTTTTTTCTGTTCTTCCACTTACACAGCTATTCGTCCCGATGACAGGGGCGCCCGAGGAATACTCAATGAGGACGGTAATGGCATTCGCCGCCGCGCTGACCGTTGTGACGGTCGCGGCCGGCCAGCAGAACCCTTCTCCGCCGTTGCCGGTGGTCCCGCCGCCGCGCGCGGACATAACGCAGATGTCGGCCACGCGAATCTCACTGGACGACGCCATCCGTATGGCGCTGCAGCACAATCACGCACTCCTTGCCGCTCGTTCAACAATTCTGCAAAATCAGGCGCAGGAAATTACCGCGAACCTGCGGCCCAATCCGGTGATCTCCTGGGACTCCCAATTCTTCCCATTATTTAGTCCCGGACAATTCAGCGTGAATTATCTGGAGACTCAGTCGCAATTTGATCTGGGGATCGGGTACTTGTTCGAGCGCGGCAAGAAACGGCAACACCGGTTGCAAGCGGCACAAGCGCAAACGGCAGTGACGCGGTCGCAAGTCACCGATAACGAGAGGACGCTTACCTTCAATGTTTCGCAGCAGTTCGTCGCGGTGCTGCTGGCGCAATCCACGCTTGAGTTTGCCCAACAGAATCTCGACAGTTTTCAGCAATCGGTGCAGGTGAGCGAGCTACGTTATAAAGACGGCGACATCAGCGAGAGCGACCTGCTTAAGATTAAGTTGCAACTGTTGCAATTTCAGACCGATTTGTCCGCGGCCAAGCTTGCCAAGGTGGAAGCATTGGTCGCTTTACGCCAATTTCTCGGTTTTGAATCTGTACCGGACAATTATGACGTTCAGGGTGAGCTCGACTATCAGCCGGTTCATGCCGGGGTCGACGACCTGAAGGCTCTGGCACTACGCACACGCCCCGATCTTCAAGCGGCACAACAGGGAATAACGCTGGCGCGCAGCCAGGAGGAGCTGGCGCAGGCCATCAGCAAACGCGATTTGAACGTCACCTTCGATTACACCCACACTGCCGGAATTAACAGCGCTGCGCTCTTTTTCAATATTGACCTTCCCATCTTCGACCGCAATCAGGGAGAAATTGCGCGGACCCGCGCAGCCATCACCCAGTCTCAGGAGCAGGCCAACGAAGCCTCTGAACAAGTGCTCTCGGATGTTTACAACGCCTACGAAACGTTGCGTTCCAACGATGAAATCATCGTGCTCTATCGCGGCGGTTATCTCGATCAGAGTAAAGAGTCCAGAGACATCACCGAGTACGCCTATAAACGCGGGGCGGCCAGTCTCCTGGATTTTCTCGACGCTGAGAGAAGCTATCGGGCCACTCAAGTCGCTTATCGACAAGCCCTCGCCAGCTACATGACCGCAGTCGAGCAACTGCGCCAAGCTACAGGGACCAGGAGCCTGCCATGAAAACCCGAATTCAACGCTGGGCCCTTTTTGCCATCGCAATTGGATGTGTTGTATCCGAAGCCGGATGCGGATCAGCACCCGGTCAATCTGAATCGAAGATGACGTCTTATTCAGCCGGGGAACATACCGCGGACACTGCAGAGCTTTTTACCGTTCCGCAGGAGCAGATGTCTCATGTGCAAATAGCCACGGTCGAAAAATCGAGTTTACCTCGAGTGCTGCGGCTTACCGGAGCAGTTGCGTACAACGGATTCAAGACTACGCAGGTTTTCACTGCCGTTGGCGGGCCGGTGCAGGAAATTTTGGTGGCGCCCGGTGAAATGGTACACGCGGGACAACCCTTGCTCACGGTTTCGAGTCCGGATTTTTCGGTGGCGCGCTCCGCCTACATCAAGGCGCGTTCCACATTTCAACTCGCCGACAAAAACTTTCAACGCTCGCGCGATCTTTACGAACACCATGCCATCGCTGAGCGCGACCTGCAACAAGCAGAGTCCGATCGCGCCAGTGCCCAGGCTGACTTGCAATCCACTGAAGACGCCATGCGCGTTTTGGGCCTGAAAGACCCCGAAGGCAGCATGCAAAATCCAACAAAACTCACGTCCAGAGCTGCGGTGATAGCGCCCGTCAGCGGCGAGATCACCGAGCGTTTAGTGGGGCCCGGGCAGTTGCTACAGGCCAACACCACGCAATGTTTCACCATCTCGGATATGAACACTGTGTGGATTCTGGTCAACGTTTACCAGAACGACCTTCAGTTCGTGCACATGGGCGACGATGTAGCGATCACCACGGATGCATATCCGGATACTTTTCACGGGGAAATTTCTTTTTTGTCGCCGGCGCTCGATCCTAATACTCGGACGCTTCAGGCCCGCATCGTCACGCCAAATCCGGGGCTGAAGCTGAAAAAAGACATGTATGTAAACGCCACCGTGCAAGCCGGAAAGATAAATGATGCGCTGACCGTTCCCGATGCTGCCGTCCTTCGGGACACGGAAAACCAGCCGTTCGTGTACGGGCTGATCGGAACCAATCAGTTTTCCCGACAAGCCGTGACCGTGGGCGACAGTCACAATGACCGCACGCAGATCACCAGCGGATTGAAAGAAGGGCAGCGTGTTGCCGGCGACGGCAGCCTGTTTTTACAGTTCAAAAATTCTCTACAGCACTAGTCTCTGAGGAATTCGAGCCTGATGATCCACCGCATCGTCCAATTCGCACTACAGCAGCGGTTTCTGGTGCTCATGATCACCGTGCTGATCATCATTGCCGGGGCTGTTTCGTTTCAACGCATGCCCGTGGACGCCTACCCGGACCTTTCGCCTCCCCTAGTGGAGCTGATTACTCAGTGGCCCGGACACGCCGCTGAAGAGGTCGAGCGATTAACAACTCTGCCCCTGGAACTGGCCATGAACGGATCGCCGCATTTGAAAGTGATGCGGTCTATTTCGCTTTACGGCCTTTCCGATTTGCGATTAACATTTGATGAAACCGTTGATCCCTATTTCGCGCGCCAGGTGGTATTCCAGCGCTTGGCCGATGCCCAACTTCCCACCGGTGTGACCCCCAGCATGGCCCCGCTTTTCAGTCCCAGCGGGCTTGTCTACCGTTATGTTCTGGAAAGCCCGGACCGTTCGCCGCAGGAATTGAAAACGTACGAGGACTGGATCATCGAGCGAGTGTACAAAAGCGTTCCAGGCGTGGCGGACGACTCCGGCTTCGGCGGCACGGTGATGCAATATCAAGTACTGCTCGATCCCGCGCGACTCTACAGCTATCACCTTCCGGTGGTGCAGATCGTCAGTGCGCTGACTGCCAACAATTCCAATACTGGCGGGGGATTTTATTCCCAGGGTGGCCAGTTTTATTACGTGCGTGGTATCGGTCTGCTGAAGTCCACCGAAGATATCGGAGAAGTTGTAGTTGGCAGCGCAAACGGCGTTCCAATTCGCGTGAAGGACGTTGCTCAAGTAGAGATAGGTCACGCACCACGGCTCGGTATTTTCGGATTTGAAAAAAATGACGATGCCGTCGAGGGCGTCATTCTATTGCGCACCCACGAACAGCCACAAAATGTCCTCGCCGGGGTGGAGAAAAAAACAGAGGAATTGAACCACGGCATCTTGCCGCCAGATATAAAAGTGCGGCCGTTCTACGACCGCAGTGACCTCGTTCGTGTTACGACCGATACGGTCGAATGGAACCTGCTTCGCGGCATGGCGTTTGTTCTCATTGTGCTGATTTTTTTTCTGGTCAGTATCCGCGCGGCTCTCATTACCGCGCTGACAATTCCGCTGGCGCTCCTGTTCGCCTTCATATTTCTTCATCTGACGGGCGAGGCCGCCAACCTGCTTTCCATCGGGGCCATCGACTTCGGCATCATCATCGATGGCACCATCGTTATGGTTGAGAACATTTACCGCGAGCTGAGTCTGCGCAGCGGCCAAAGCTACAAGTTAAACGAGGTAATCCTCATCGCCGCGCGCGATGTGGACCGCCCGATTTTCTATTCTGTCGCCGTAATCATCGCCGGATACCTGCCTATTTATGCTCTCACTGGGCCTGCCGGAAAATTGTTTCATCCAATGGCAGACACGATGGCGTTTGCGCTGGTTGGCGCGTTACTGCTAACACTTACCGTCGTGCCGGTGCTGGCCTCATATTGGTTTAAAAAAGGTGTCCAGGAAAAACCCAATCGCGCCTTCGAATGGGTGCGCGAAGCCTACGGGAAACGTTTGGGTTGGTGCCTGGACCACCCCAAATCGACGGTCGGCTTGAGCGCCCTGATTTTCGGCTTAACCTTGCTCTTATTGCCGTTTATTGGCGGCGAATTTTTGCCCCACCTCGATGAAGGGGCCTTATGGGTACGCGCTACCATGCCGTACACCATTTCATTTGAAGAGGCCAGTAAGTTCGCGCCACAGGTCCGGACATTGTTGATGAAGTATCCGCAAGTCACGGTGGTGGGCTCCGAACTCGGGCGCCCGGACGACGGCACCGACCCAACTGGATTCTTCAATTGCGAATTTTATGTTGGACTGAAACCTTACAACGACAAGTCCTGGAAGCAAGGTTCGATCCACACCAAGCAACAGCTGACCGAGGATCTGGAAAAAAATCTCGAGGCCTTCCCCGGAGTCATCTTTAATTACACGCAGCCTGCGGAAGACGCTGTTGACGAAGCGTTGACCGGTCTGAAGAGTGCGCTAGCGGTTAAAATTTTCGGCCCCGATCTGGACGTATTGGAGAAAAAGGCCGTCGAGATCAAAAATGTGTTGAGCAGCAATCCAGGCTTTAAGGAGCTTACGGTCGTCCGCGAACTCGGGCAGCCCAGCCTGGTTATCGATGCGGATCGCCAGAAGATCGCGCGTTTCGGCATTAACGTTTCCGACGTTGAGGCGGTGGTACAGGCAGCCGTCGGGGGCCAAACCGCGACGCAGGTTGTTCAGGGAGAAAAACTTTTCGATCTAGTAGTTCGCATGGAGCCGCAATACCGGTCCACTGCTCGCGACATCAGTAATCTGCTCGTTCCCACACCAGCCGGCCAGCAAATCCCGCTCGCGGAGCTTGCGACCATCAAAGAGACTACCGGCGCTTCGTTTATCTACCGGGAAAACAATTCGCGCTACATAGGTATTCAGTTCTCTATCGAAGGCCGAAACCTGGAAGGCATCGTTAATTCCGGGCAGGCCGCGGTGCGTAAAGCCGTCAGTCTGCCTCAGGGTTACACACTGGATTGGGGCGGCGAATACAGTGAACTCCTGGAAGCCAAGGCGCAGTTTCTGATCATCGGGCCACTGGCGCTACTTCTGATTTTTCTTATATTGTTTGCGCTCTACGGTAATTTTAAGTTCCCACTGACCATCGCGCTCGGGGTAGTGTTAACCGAACCGGTTGGCGCACTGATCGCGTTGAAACTTACGCACACACCCATAAGCGTTTCCAGTGTTCTGGGACTGCTTGCGCTACTGGGAGTTTCGGTTGAAACAGCCGTCATCCTGGTGAGCTATATCAATAAGCTGCGCCTCGAAGGCCGCAGTGTGCGTGAGGCCACGCTGGAAGCATCGTTGTTAAGGCTGAGACCGATCATGATGACGGCTTTAGTGGCGTGCCTAGGTCTGCTGCCTGCTGCCATGTCCACCGGCGTAGGAAGCGACACGCAAAAACCGTTCGCCATCGTGGTGGTCGCCGGGCTGATTTCCAGATTGCTCCTCGGCTTCTTCGTTAACCCGGTGCTGTACGAGATGGTCGCTCGCGAAGGCGACGTTCTCCAGGTATAGCCACTTCGGTATGCGCCAGAAATAAAATTCGTTCCGGGGTTACTTAGTTTTGGACGGGAATTCTGTAATTGTCGATGTCTTGTTAGATAGTCTGATACATTTGCAGCATTCAGAGATCAGGTCGCTGCTTCATAAGCCCGGCAGCGGATAAGGAGTTCAATTGCGGCGAAGCGCGGCCCTTGTAGTTGTGTGCAGCATAATTCTATTTGCTGCGGCGGCAGCAACGGTAACGCCCAAAGACGACGAACGCTTGAAAGGATCATTCCGTCGCCCCACGGTGAATGGTTGGACAGTCGTGCACCTGGAAGGCACATCGGCAGAAATAGGTTTCCAACACGGGTACCTGCTGGCACCGGAAATTCTGGATCTAGAAAAGGTGTACCAGCTCGAGCTTACTCACGACACTGGCAAAGACTGGAATTTCCTGCGCGAAGCGGGCAAGACCGTGCTGTGGCCGCATGTCGAACCCGAGTATCGCGAAGAGATGCAAGGCATCGCCGATGGTGCGACCGCGCATGGCGTCAACTTGGACATTTGGGACGTGGTCGCACTGAATGCGGCCATGGAGTGGAGTTATTACGTGGCAGAATTTGATAAGTCTCACAAAATCGCGTCATTGCCAACGGTGACTGCGCCAGACCACTGCAGCGCTTTTGTTGCAGTGGGCAGTTACACGAAAGATGGCCGAGTGGTGATCGCACATAATAACTGGACCAGTTATCTGGATGGAGCGCGCTGGACCATAGTTTTTGACGTCGTTCCAGCGAAGGGTTATCACTTTATTATGGACGGCCTGCCTGCGCTCATTCATAGCGGAGATGACTTCGGCCTGAACTCCGCTGGAATTGTCATCACCGAAACAACCATTACCGGTTTTCACGGGTTTGACACTAACGGCATACCGGAATTCGTGCGCGCGCGGAAAGCGATGCAGTATTCGTCTTCCATCGACGATGTGGCGCGCATATTTAAAGAAGGAAATAACGGCGGATACGCCAACGACTGGTTGATTGCCGATACCCATAAAGGCGAAATTGCCAGTCTCGAGCTCGGCCTCAAAAATGTGACTCTGGAACGCAAGACCGATGGATATTTTGTTGGTTCTAATTTCCCGATTGCTCCGAAGCTGGCCGCGGAAGAAACAGATTTTGTAATGACCGATATGAGCAACAGTCCCAATGCGCGTCATCGCCGTTGGGAACAACTGATGGCAGAAAACAAAGGCCAGATCGACGTGAACATGGCCGAGAAATTCTTAGCCGACCACGTCGACTCTTTTACCGGAAAGATCGAACCCAGCGAGCGCACCCTCTGCGGACACGTTGAACTCTCGCCCCGGGGCATGGGCTCATGGCAAATACCCTACGGCAATGCAGGAGCCGCGCAGAACAAAGTCACCGATACTCAAATGGCCGCGCAAATGGAATTTGTGGCCGCCGCCGGTCACGCCTGCGGGATGGATTTCCTAGCAGCGAAACACTTGCAGCAGCATCCCGAACTGTCCTGGGAAAAACCCGCGCTTCGCGACATGAAGGCCTATCCATGGACCACCATCAGCGCGCAGAACTGAACCTGGCTTCGCGCTCAATTCCCTGGGCGCACACTCGACCCGCGAATACCTAATCGAATGATGGCCGTTTAGCAACCCTACCCTCAACATAAGCTGCGGCCCATAAATACAGGCCTACAATTTAAGCAGGCCACGGATGAGGGGGTACTATGAAATTCTTCGTCGTGACGGCAGCGTTCCTTTTGTGTAGCGGCACGTCTCTTAATGCGCGGCAATCTTCCAATTCCAGCAGTCAGGCGACTTCAGACACAGCAAAATCCACGACGCAATCGCCTGGAAGTACCGCAGACACTTCAACGGAAAAGGCTAAACCCAAGCCGAAGAAAGTCTGGACCAACGATGAGATTTCCAATGTGGGCGGAGATGGGGCCATTTCCGTGGTGGGCAAGGCGGCCGGGTCATCAAATAACTTCCAAAAAGGTGCGCCGGGGTCGGCTGCGAGAGATAAGCAAGCTGCTGCTTACCGTGATCGCCTGCACCAACTGAACAACGAACTGGAAGCCACCGAGAAGCAAATTTCTCAGCTGCAAAATTTTAAGGCGGATAACAGCAGCCCCTCAGGCGGAATAGACATGAATCATCGCTATACCAGGACGCCAGTGGAAGACCAAGTCAAAGAGCTGGAAGAGAAAAAGAAACAAATTCAGGCGCAGATCGATGCTGTGGAGGATCAAGCGCGTAAGAATGGCTTTGAGCCAGGTCAATTGCGCTAAGTGGCGCTAAGTTTGCGAACATTCCCCAAACGCTTGGATGCACAGCGTGTTGGCAGCTTAAGCGCAGTGTTCTACGAACGGCCTTAAGCGTCCGCGTATCAATCTCCGCCGCAGGCAAATCCAATGACCTGGCACGCCGGCACCCGATTGTCTCTCTTTGTCCAACTTTGCGAACTCTTCGCTCTTACGCGGACAGAGCCTTGACGAGCCGAAGGAAATTTTTGATTCAATTTTTCGCGAAGCTTACGACGGGCGCGAAAGAGCCGCAAGCGCACGGCGACATTCGAAACCCCCACGTGGTCAGCAACTTCTTGCGTCGAGTAGTTCAAAACATCCATCAGCAGACACACCTGCCGCAGATCAGGTGGTAACGCTGAGATTGCGGATGCCAGCATGCGGCGTTTTTCCTGACGCAGGAGGCTCTGTTCTGGATTAGCTTCGGCGGAAGCGATTTGCGCCGCCCAAGGTTCATCAAACGAATTATTAGTTTGGTCCAGCGAAAAGATTTTGCCTTCACGGCGGCGCCGGATCACGTCGATGGAAGCGTTCCTGGCAATCCGGGAGACCCATGCGTGCATATCATCCCGTGGACCGGTTTGGGCCCCGGCAAACTGGTCGAGACGCGCCAGAGTCTTGAGGAAGGTTTCCTGGCGCACGTCCTCGGCGTCGTGGATGTTGCCGGTCAACCTGAGACTTGAACGGTACAGGCCAGCGGCATAAGGCATCACCAGTTCGGCGAGCGCCTGACGATCGCCGGCACGAGCACTGCGCAGTAGCGTCCGGCGAGAACGCCAGTGTTGCAAGTCGGTAGAAGCGCCCATGGTGGCCCCCGCGTTATCCGTGGTGTTCATACCCTTGGATGAATGGCAGTTTCCTGCCCACCCAAAGTGGAGCCGGAACATACACAAAACAAGGCACAATTTGGCAGAAGCGTTCTTGGTGTTGCAGCCGGTTTGACCGCTTCTGGGATTTCTAACCGCGAAATCGGTCACCCCATGTTACTAAGGGATTACAACCGCACCGATCAGCGTCCAACGGGATTTGGGTTAGCGATAGGTTGTTTTCGTGAATTTTGTTTGGGCAATGGAAAACAGATGAAGACTTGAGGATTAATGATAGCAATGAGGAAATAAGGGGAAGCGAAACCAGCCTCCCCTTCGTCAAATCTTCCTACGCGGTGGCCGCGGAAGCTTCTTTCTCGATGGGGGCACCGATAAGGTTTCCCCACTCGGTCCAAGAACCGTCGTAATTACGCACATCTTTTATGCCCAGCAGATACTTGAGCACGAACCAGGTGTGGGAGCTGCGCTCGCCGATGCGGCAGTACGCGATGACTTCCTTGTCGCCAGTAATGCCCTTGGAGCCGTAGAGTTGCTTTAAGGCGTCGGCACTCTTGAAAGTACCGTCTTCGTTAACGGCTTGCGACCAGGGAATACTTGCGGCACCCGGAATGTGCCCGGCCCGTTGCGCGGTTTCGGTCATGCCGGGCGGCGCGATAATTTTGCCGGAAAATTCATCCGGTGAGCGGACGTCTACTAATTGCGTGCCAGATTTTTTCTCCACTGCGGCGAAAACATCGTCACGCTTCGCGCGGATGGAGGCGTTGGGGGTCTTAACCTTGTAGCCCGCGGCACTGACGGTGGGCTTGTCGGTTGTCAGCGGGCGCTTTTCTTCCACCCACTTTTTACGGCCACCATTCATGATCAAAACTTTGTCATGGCCGTAGTATTTCAATTGCCAGAAAGCCCAGGCAGCGAACCAATTATTATTGTCGCCATAAAGGACGATGGTGGTTTCGGTAGAGATTCCAGCTTTGCCGAGCAACGTTTCAAAGGCTTTTGGATCGGTGAGGTCGCGGCGAATGGCGTCCTGCAACTCGGTTTGCCAGTTCCAGGAAATAGCTCCGTCGATGTGGCCCTGGTCATACGCGGTGGTATCAACGTCCACTTCTACCAGGCGAATTCCCTGATCTTTAGCGTGGGCAGCGACCCATTTGGTAGTGACCAGAACTTCTGGATGAGCATAGTCGGACATTAGTTGGTTCCTTCCTCGATTTAGAATCAAAAAGCGTAACGCAGAGAGGGCGCACGAAGCATCTCTTTTTTTCGCCAGCCCAGATATTCGGTGGCTGAGCGCTTTCGGCTTCAGACTTGCAGGAGTTGGCCCTCTCGCGATTCCCATTCGATACGCACGAGCCAATCGAAGTGCATACCTTGGGTTTTGAGCCAAGCTTCCAGAACTTCTCTGGAATCGGCGCGAAACTCGGCGAACATTTTTCCTTCAAGCATATTGACCATGACGCGTTCGGCTTTGGCCACATCACCTGCCTGCATGCGCCGCATCAACGCCTCCGCACCCTGCCGCGTGAGGCATGCCAGGGTGTGCTGGCTCAAATAAAGTGGCATCGACGCTCCCGAAGAAATTTGACCCCCAACGGATCGCAGGTAGATCAGACGCCTCATCCACCTGTACCGATAGACAGTTAGTTGCCGCAGCACACGATTTGTAACGCAAGTCAGCTTATTGTTCGGATGGTACTACACTCATGTGGGAATCCAGGAGCATTGGGAGCATGAGGCATTCTTTTAACTTGTTCGCGCGTAACGTTTTGGCATTTGCTTTAGGCCTGGCGCTGGTCGTCCCTTATATGCACGGCAGCCCCCAGGCGGCTCATAGCGCCATGCTTACCGGCGAAGTTCTCAGTCCCAGCGGGAAACCAGTGGCCGGAGCGGTTGTAACTTATCAATCAGGCGGTGGAGATACACCACACGCGGTACGTACGGACGCGCATGGGCGGTTTTCGATCGCTAAGCTGCGCCGGGATAACTATGACTTACGCGCCGCTTCGCATGGTTTGTTTTCGACTTGGGAGAAAAACGTGATGGTGCGGTCGGGACAAGTGAAATCGGTGACTTTGCGGTTGACCAACGGTTCGAGCGCCGCAAAATCCTCGGCGGTTGCCCCTCCCCAATAAACGCAGTTACCCGCGGTCGTCGGAGCGAAGTACTATCGAGTCCGATCCCTGAAAACGCCAGATGCCAGATTTAAGCCATTTATAATCTGTACATTACATAGAAGCGCCTTAAGGCGGCTTGCTGGCCTATGAATAGTACTAGCTGGTGGGTACTGCGGCCGGTGGGTCGGCTGGTCCATTGAGGCGAACAGGGCCGGTCTGTAATTTATTAAGAACGGGTTGGGGGCCGCGCGGGGACAGCGGCTCCGCAAGGGGTCGTGTGCGAGCTACCCAACCCGCCAGTCTTAAGTTACTCACGCCACTACAGATTAAAACGCACGGAATTTAGGAAGTACCGTTAACTACCACTTGGAGCCAGAAGTTGCGCCTCCAAATGCTCCATCGCGAGCGTGTGGTCCTGCCCCAGAACGTGCCCGTAAACTTGAACTGTGAACGCGGCGTTGGAATGGCGGAGTTGCCGCTGAGCGACCTTCACACCGGTCGACTGGAGCAACATAGACGCAAGGCTATGCCGAAACGCATGAAGACCAATGCGACGTCCCGTTCGGGGGATGCCAAGCCTATCTAGAATCGGATGCAGTATTTTTTTGACCACCCGGCCTCTGTTAAATGGACGCCCAATTGAGTTAGGGAAAAGCAATTTGTGGGTGTGGGCCATGAGGTGCGCTTGAAGCTTCGCTTTCACTATGGGCGTCATCGGCAGAGACGTTTCTGATTCGGAAGATTTTAGGGTTTGGATCCTTCCATTCCACGCACCCCGGCGAATCCAGATAAGGTCGTGGTCAAAATCCAAGTCCTCAACATACAGTCCGAGAATCTCAGAGGAGCGCAGGCCGCAAAGTGAAAGCACCGTGAAAAACAGGTCCCATGGCTTACGGCCCTCAACGTCTTTAAGGATCGCCTTGATTTCGGGAATCGTAAAATATGCTTTCGCGCCCTCCCCAGCTTTCTTCACGCCGAAGTAAAGATCACCGCGCTTGACAGCCGGAATATCGTTGTGCCATTTCCGCGCCGCATTCAAAATCATTTGGAGATCGCAGAAAACGTTCTCTCGCGTTCCCCGTGCCGTTTTTTCACTCATGGATGTGATCAGTTCCTGATGCTGGCGGGTAGCCAGATTTGTGAGGGGGACTGCGGCGAGTAGCGGAAGAATGTGGGCTCGGAGATTGGATTCAATGCCCTTTAATGTAGACGGCTTTAGCGAAGGTGCGGGCAGTCGTCGCCACTCAGGAATAAACTCAGCGAGCGTGAGGGCGTGACGTGAATCTCTTATCGGAACATTGGTCTGATCGTTAACAGCGTCCAGAATTGGTTGAGCGAGCTTGCGGGCCATCCGGTCGCTGAGGGTAATCGGTCCGAGACGCTTACTGACCTTTACCCGCTGACGAACTCCATCCCGGATTTCATCTTGCCAGTAGTAGAAAACCCACATCTCACCGACAATGCGAATACACCCCTGCTGAAAACGACGTCTGGGCACAATTTTCCTTTCGTGCCTTGCCGCTTCAATCGGTACTAATCTACTGGGGGTTGACTCTAGAAGGTTAGAATCGGACACGTCACCTTGGGCCGGACACCGAAGTCCAGCCAGCCTTTGCTAGGTGACGTACAGATAAGTACATCAGACGCGCACCGCACTGTCCAGTGCGAAGTACGCATTCTGCGACACCCTCGTTAGTCACTGGGCGATACTCACGGTATTTCATCGCGTAGGCGCACTCAATCAGGTCCATAGAAAAGATAATCTTGAGTCGCCCTCGTGGAAACACAAGGGTTGGAAGTACTGCGGAGTTCGGCGTTTAGTCCGCGCAGAAATCTCTTGGTTGCGTGAGCCACTTTCGATTCTTTCTGCGAAGTATTAAGTAAGCACATTTTCGTTGAGGAATCGGCGTTTAACTGGCACCCGGGAGGTGTCTAATGGATCGCAATCGGATTTTAAAATATCTGTTTATTCTGCTGGCGGCAGTCTTTCCTACGGGGCTGGCAACGCAGAACAGCAACTTTGTCCTGAATTAGCGGCAATGAGGCCGAAACGAGAGGGCTGACGATGCAGAGTTATCTTAAGCAGACGCGTGCCGTGTGCTCGAACCTCTGCATCATTGCCTGCGTCATGGCCCTATCTCTCGCTGCTGCCGGGGACGTTTTTGGCGCGGACAAAGATGACCTCCGAGAACGCCGGCAGCGTGCTGCAGCCAACTTCCACAATGGAATTCTGCTCGTTCATGCAAAGTCCGTGATCGATGAAACTGCAGCCGGATTTCGCGAAGATGCTGCGTTCTATTACTTCACCGGCCTGGAAAACACCTCAGGTGCTCTGCTCGCAATAGACGGGCGATCCGGGGAGAGTTGGCTCTTCGTGAATCCCCAGCCACCATTTTTCAAGATTCAGCCGCCCGAAGTTTCCCCGAATCCCGCGGTAGCGAAACAGTTGGGGATCGAGCATGTGGTGGACTGGTCCGAACTCGAAGGTTTCTTCGCGCAACGAGCAACGCCGCCGACGACGCTCTACTACCAAGCTTTGCGGGATGCCGCAGAACTGCCCACGAACATTACCGGTGGGAAGAACAACAAAGAGCCGCTGTGGCTGACTACCATCGCGGCGAAGTGGCCATCATTTCGCCTGGAGGAAGTTGGCCGTTCGGTTTCTGCGCTTATGGATGTGCAAAGCCCTCGCGAGATTGTTGCCTTGCGCGCTGCAGCTAAGCCCACCGTGTCCGCAGTGATGGTTGGCATGCGCGCGATCGGGCCCGGCGTATCGCAGCGAAGTGTGGAAGCTGTTGTCGCAAACGCATGCTGGAACGCTGGTGCGCGCGGTCCTTGGCCTTGGGTCATGGCGGGAGAAAATGCCGTGTTTCCTCGTCCGTTCGTTTCGTTCATTCGTTATGACCATCTCAACGTTGTGATGCATGCCGGCGATTTGGTTCGCCTCGACGTCGGTTGTGAGTGGGAGCACTACCAAGGCGATCTAGGCCGGACGGTTCCGGTATCAGGCCACTACAGCGACGATCAACGGGAGACCTGGAATATTTTCGTGGCAGCATACCAGGCCGGCGTCAAGTCGCTGCGTGAAGGCGTCACCGTGGACCAGGTGTTCGATACGTGGCGCGCCGAATTGCTTCGTCATCGTGAATCGGCAAAGAGCGATCTGGCGCGGCGCGCGATTGATTCGTGGTCCCAGCGAGAGAACGTTCGTTACTGGCAATTGCATACCATCAATCTCGATGCCGGGCACGTCGAAGGGCCGTTGCGCGCCGATACCACCATTGCTTTTGAGCCCATTGCTTCGATGGACGGACAGGGATTCTACCTCGAGGACATGTTCCTCATTACCAAGGATGGCGCGGAATTGCTCACGCCCGGAGTTCCCTACACCGCGGAAGAAATCGAAGCGGCTATGCGGTAACTGGCGAACCCCCGCTCTCATTCGAAACTGCTTGAAGATGTCGCCGCCGCGATTCTGCTGATGCCCTATTTGAGCGAATCTGTCGGAAACCGAGAGCCTACCGATTTCGAAAGTGCCGCGTCGCAAATCTCCAGGCGTTTCAAGACTTCAGATGGATCAGTGACGTCCAAGTCACCGGGCGAGCTATGTTCGGGGTGCGCAACCCGATGCCAAATCTCGAGACTTTTTTGATATGAGGCCCGAGCGCCGATCCACATAGCTTTGCGGTGTGCGTCATTTTGTCCCGGTTTTCGCGCTTCTTTAACCTGAAGGTCACCAAGTCCGGCGTATGCGTCGGAGGCCGCGTAAAGAGCCTCCAGATTGGGCGCCCCCTCAGAAAGCGCGGGCTCGACAACCGCGAGTGCATCGTGAAAGTACTTCGCCGCGGATTGCTCATTTCCGCATTCTGCCGCAGCGATGCCCATCTGCTTGGTGCAAGCGGCGACAGAGATCGCGGCACCGGTATCCGCAGGGTCGGCTTTGCGGAAGGATTCCCGGATGGTGCAGGCTTGCTGTAAATCCTTGAAAGCCGCTTGTGGCTGGTGAAGGCTGAGGAGGTTGGAGGCTCTGGCGCTGTAAATCTGCCCTAGTATCCGCCGTTGCGGCACATTCTGCGGAGAGGAAGCGACCAATGCCTGCATGATCTCCATGCCCTTGTTCATGTACGTTAGACTTGCGGGCAGTTGGCCTGTCCTGCCCATTTGTGTCGCGGTGTTTATAAATTGAATGGCCAGCCCTTGCTGCAACAGCGTGTTTTGGGAATCCAGACGAATCAGGTCCTGGTAAATGGCTAAATCACGTTCGTCGTTCTCCAGTGCGCGATGGTAATCGTTCATGGATTCGTATTGTCGTGCCAGATGTCCGTAAGCCAGCGCCACACCGCGGCCGTAAATGATATCCGGGGAACGCCGGTGCAGGTCTTGCTCGATTTCCAACTCTCGTTGGTAATAAGAGAGCGCGCCCTGGGGATCGCTGCGTTCTAACGTGGTTCCGATCTTGCTTAAATCGGTCGCGTAGCCATGAAGGGAACGAAGGTCGCCCGGCTTGATTCGAAGAACTGCCTCATCCACGGTGACGGCGTTGCGAAAATCCTCCTTTGATTTTACTTCGCCGGCATCCCCGGGATAACCGATCCCCCCTGCGACTTCGTAATCAAACCCCAGTTCATAGAGCACTTGCGGATCATTGGGGCGTGTGACGTTGAGCTCTTCGGAAATGCGTTTGGCTGCCGCGATGTTTTCGCGCGCGCTGCGGTTGTCTCCGGTGGCCCATTTCTGGTTCGCCAGCAGGCGATAGCCCTGCGCTAACGCCAATCTGTCGTTCCAGTCGCTGGATTTGGTTGCTACTTTCTCGCGAAGCTGCAAAGCCTTCTGATAGCTGAGGAGGCTGCCTTGGGTATCTCCCAAACTATTCTGCAAATAATGCCCTTGAACCAGGCCAACTCGTTCGTAAGCGGAAGCTAGTTCTCGCTGTAAGGACGGATCACCTCCGGACTCCTGAGCCAGGCTGCTTAGGTATTGCAGAGCGCGATCGACAATGATTTTTCGGGCTGGCGTGGAGCCGGGCAAATCCTTGATGGAATCGTGGACTTCAAATATCAGGGAATTCGCGAGTTGGCGCACGTCATTGAAGCGCCGCTGGGCGATGCGGGCCTGGCGGAACGTGAAGGCCAGAGCGGCCAGAAGGATCAAAGTGAAAACTACTGCCGCAGCCACTCCGGCTCGATGGCGGCGGATAAATTTGGAAGTTCGATACGCGGTGGTATCTTTGCGCGCGAGTACGGGAAGATGTTCGAGATGGCGCTGGATGTCCTGCGCAAACTGATCGACGGAGGCGTAACGTCGCTGCGGTTCCTTGCGCAATGCCATTAAAACAATGTTGTCGAGGTCACCGTTGAGTATCTTACTGAGCTTTTCTGGCGAAGATTCTCGGGTGCCAGTTGCATCTACGTCGTGAGCCGGGGTTCCCGTGTCTTTATCTACCGTGATTTTCTTGCGGCGCACCGCCGTGCTCGGCTTTTCAGGCTCGGTTTCACAAACCGCACGGAAAAGCTCGTGGGGCGAACGATTCGGACCATCGTAAGGAGTGCGGCCAGCAAGCAATTCATACAAGACCACTCCTAGGGAGTAAACGTCGCTGGCCGTGGTGATGGACTCGCCCTTGACTTGTTCGGGACTGGCGTATTCGGGGGTTAGCAGACGGACCAGACTGATGGTTTGCTGCGGCTGAATAGCGGTATCGCTGGATTCCAGAATCTTGGCAATTCCAAAATCGAGGAGCTTCGGCACACCTTCAGAAGTAACTAGAATGTTGCCTGGCTTGATATCTCGATGAATGATCAAATGCTGGTGCGCGTAGCGCACCGCAGAACAAATCTGAAGAAAAAGATCTAGCCGTTCGGAGACCGGCAACTGGTGCGCCTGGCAATACTCATCGATCCGCTGCCCTTCCACTAGTTCCATCACGAAATAGGGCAGGCCTTCCGCGGTCGCGCCCCCGTCGAGAATTCTTGCGATGTTCGGATGGTTAAGGCTCGCCAGAATCTGCCGCTCATTCCTAAAGCGGTTGGTGGTGAATTCGGCGCCCAACTCCTCGCGCACGATCTTAAGAGCAACTTGCTGTTGGTATTGACCGTCGGCACGTAGGGCGCGATACACCGCGCCCATTCCCCCGACACCAATCTCCTCGAGAATCTGGTAGACACCGATACGCTTCCCCGGGGCCAATCGGAATTTTGCTTCATCCCCAGGACGAAAACCAGGCGAATTGGTGCTCAGTACATCCGTGCCTGCTTGTTCATGGGCTATTATCAGCGACTCAACTTCTCGCCGCAGAGCAACGTCCGCGCATGCCTCATTCAGAAAACCTGGCCGGTTAGCCGGTTCCACTTCCAGAGCCGATTCCAGGATCGGCCGGACTCGACTCCATTCCTCGGGCGTCATGTGCCCAGTTCCCCGCGAGTCATCTCGCGCAACAGCCACGCCCTGGCGGAGGACCAACTGCGCTTCACCGTGGCCGTGGAAATTCCCAGGAATTGCGAAGTCTCTTCCAGGGAAAGTCCTCCAAAGTATCGCAATTCGATAATCTGGCTCTGGCGCGCGTCCAGTTTGGCAAGGCGGTCCAGAGCCTCGTTTAGCGCCAATATGTCCACGTCCCCGTGTCGCGGATGCTGTGAAGCATCGCCCTGATCAAGGGTCAGGAACGTAAGTCCGGCACCGCGCTTGATAGCACGCCGGCTTCGTTCGTAGTCCACCAGAATCCAGCGCATCAATTGAGCGGCGATACCCAGAAAGTGAGCACGATTTTCGACGCGCAAAGACTTTTGCTCGGCCAAACGCAGGTAGGCTTCATGCACCAAGGCGGTGGTTTGCAAGGTATGGTTCGGCCGCTGCTGCCGGAGATGATTGCGAGCTGCGCCGCGCAACTCCTCGTAGACCAAAGGGAGGATCGTTTCGAGTGCGTGGGAGTCTCCACGGCCCAACCGTACGAGCAGTTCGCTAAGTTGCCGGGAAGAAGACAGAGAAGACGGACCCAACTGGGGCCTCCATGGACGGTTACGAAGGCGGGACGTTGCAGGGAGAATAGTCAAAACCCAAGCCAGTTTCAACTGTTCTTTACCAAACTCACCGGAAGTTGTCGCGCTGGATCCACGAGCCGGTTGGGTCCAGTCACATGGGCGACTCGAAACAATGGACCTAGAGACGTGCTCATTGGCGAGATAAAGAATTTCTGAGCCGGTGAGCCAATTTGCCTGGATTTTGCGAACTACTAAGTAGCCACGTTTCGGGAAGACCTGCTGTAAATCGTGCTTCCTAGGGCGACAAAAATTTGGAGGGTCATCGTGCGATCAATGCTTCGATTCATTTGCATTGTGGTGTTACTTGCGGGCTGCTCCTTTGCTCCGCAAATGGCTCGGGCCAGTTCCATTTCTTTTCAACTGTCAAGCACATCGATTGAGACCTCGAGCGGCGGCACGGCCACATTTACGGGGACGGTTATGAACGCAACCGGAGTGGACCTCAACGCCAGCGATTTTTTCTTCAACTTCGCTAACTACGATTTCGCGTCCGTCACTCCGGTGCAGGACTTGGGATTTCCAATGGACTTCCCCATACCCAACGGAACGACCTCGCCAAGCGTGGCGCTTTTTGACGTCATGCTCGGCGCCGTTCCGCCAGGTTCGTTCTTCACGGTCGATGTCCAGCTCGAAGACAGCAATTTCGATTTCACGTCGTCGCAAACGGTAGCGGTTTTCGTTCCAGACACACCCGAACCCTCGACCATATTGCTATTTGGATCTGGTTTAGCGGGCATATGGCTGAAGCGGCGGAAAAGGCGTGCCGGTTCCGACGCGTAGATTGATGAGAATTGCCATCGCGCAGCACCGAACTACGCTTGACTGAGCGGGCCGCCAGGGCGGGTCGCGGGAGGATCAAATGCGCATAATTAGCACTAAGAAGTGGCTGGCCGGATCGTTGGCGTTGGCAGGGATTTTGGTAGGGACCGGGCGTACAGCTTGGACGCAAACTGCGCCCGGGCCGATATTTTCCACGCAGACACCCGCGCTAGGAATTGCTGGCAGCGTGTTTTCTGTTTCTTTGCCGGTGGTGAACACTGGCGGAAGTACGGCGACAAATGTTCGTGTGACTACCGTTGCCTTTACTGGCGCAGGGTTGACCAGCCCGAGTTTGCCTGTTTCCCTTGGAACTCTGGCAGCCGGCGACACCGTTAACTTGAATCTTAACTTCAACGACAGCACATTGACGGCTGGCAAACAATATCTGCTGACGGTGCGCGGCAGCTACCAATCGAACGGCTCAACATTAGGATTCGCTATCAGCCGGATCATCATGTTTCCCGGAGCGAGCCCATTCCAGCTTCCGCCCAATCCGTTAAGCGTGACTACCACCATGGATAATTCGCATGCTGTTACACAGGGAATTTCTGCAGCCGTGGGTGGAACGATCAAGGTGACCGGTGCGGATGGTACCGTCTTTACGTTGCAGATTCCCGCAAACGCGCTGCTAAGCAATGAAACCATCACCTTGACTCCTCTTTCCTCGGTGGGCGGTCTTCCAATCAGCGGCGGTCTCGTTGCCGCGGTACAGTTTGCTCCAGAGGGGCTGCGGTTTCAGCAGCCTGCCACGTTGACGATCCAGCCGGTTGCCACCGTGCCGGTAGACCAGCAGGTGGGCTTCGGTTTTCACGCGAGCGGCCAAGAGTTTTATTTCCAACCGCTGGGATTGGCTGAGGCGATTACCATTCCGATCGAACATTTTTCCGGCGTTGGAGTCGGACAGGGGAATCCTGGGAATGGTGGAAGACCCACGAGCCAGGAGGATCGACTAGACAGTGTAATGGCGCCGCTAGTTGCGCAAGAACGCTCCGAATTGTTCCCAAATGATCCTCCCGTCGATCCGCAACTCTTTAGCCAAATGTCGGCAGACCTTCAGCAATACTATCAACTGATCCTCGTTCCTCTGCTGCATGATGCCGAAACCGACGATGCGCTGGCCCAGATCGCACTCAACGAAACAACTAGCTGGGCCCGTCAGGTCACACTCCTCGGTTTTGACGGCGATGCACCGTTCGTAACGGAACTCAGTACCTTTTTTACCCAGCAGCTTCCCATCATCCTTGCGAATGTCTACGACAGCGCGTTCAATCGCTGCGTCAACGATTCCTCAGAACCTGCGAGAATTGAAGAAGGGATTAAGATGCTCGCGGCGGAGCGCGCCTTGGAGTTATTTGGGAGCGAGCCGAACCCGAATCTTTCCGCTCAATTGACGGCTTGCATGGCCGGGCCGCTACAGATGTCCTTCGATTCCACAATGAATTTATTCATTCCAGCTTCCTCTAGCGGTGGCTTTAGCTCTGGCACGCTGTCCCTAGGTGCTCACGTCTCCGCGAATTCCGTGCCTCTGCGGATCGATCCCGTAAGTTTGGTCTATGAAGGGTCGGGAACTCTCAACTACAACTCGTTAACCGGAACTTACGTACCGATGCCCCCTCTCAGTGACTGCGGCTCTAGCTTCATCGGCATGCCGGGCGCCGTTAGCGTTTTAGGCGAGCTTGATCTCAATATTGACCCCTACACGATCAGCGATCCGAGTCAGATCAGGATCAATCTTCAGATAATTCCGAGTATAAGCGAGCAGATCATCTATATGATCAATATTCCAAGCTATGGATGTCTGGCGGACCCTTCTCAACCTGCGTTTTACGAAGCCTTCTGGCTTATCGCGCATCCCGTCAGTTCTCCATTGGCTCCTGCAGTAGGTATCCCGGTGAACATCGATATCCCCGCGATCGTTACCGATAACACGCAGATACCAGGCGGCACGGCCAATGGGACCGCCACAATCATCCTCAGTCCGCAGTAGGCGGCGTGGAACTCAAGCTCCGCTGAACTTCGACCCGAAGATTGTGACCTGGCGATGCCGGGAACCGTAAATCTGAAAAGTATCTTCAAAGGTGCGGCAATTTGGGCCGTGTTGGTCGCTGGAGCAACGATGCAAATAAAAGGGAAGTTTTTTCCGGAACAGGGCGATGCCGGTTATTCCTGCGTCTGACCCGCGTTTTTCTTTTGTGCTTGGATCGTCCAGGGTGGCACCACGCCATTCACTCGGGCGTAGGCGATGGACTGCCCCAAATGCTCGTGCGCCCAGGCGTCTCCCCGAGCACCGCTAAGAAAATTTGAACTCAAGGGCCGAAGGGTTCCCGCTAGGAACTATCAGGGGTGGCGGGCTTTTTTGTTGCGTGCAACCTCGCTTAACCACTCCCACGTGGCTTGTGCATTGCGATCCCAAGTATGTTCTTGCGCCGTGCGGGCCGCCTGCTCTCCAAATTGCCGACACAAGACTGGATCAGTGATTAGCTGACGCAAGGCGGAGAGCAATTCTTCGCTGTCGCGTGGATCACGCAAAACGAATCCATTTAGGCCGTTGTCAACGACCTCACTGACGCCAGCCCGGGAACTAGCGATCACCGGCAACCCACAAGCCATGGCTTCGAGAACTGGGAGACCATACGCATCTTCCAGCGACGGACCCACATAGGCGTCAACTGCGGCATAAAATTTCAACACATCTGGCGAAGTGGCCAAGAAAGTCACGCGGTTCGAAATCGCGTAGTTCCGGAGGACCTTTTCGTATGGGCGATGGCCATCGCTGCCCACTACGAGTAATTTCCAGGGTAAGTCCAGCAATTTGGCCAGTGCGCAAAGCAAAGCGTCAAGACCCTTCTTCTTCAAATCATTTCCAATCAGCAGCAAAGTGAAATCTTCGTTGGAAAGATGGAACTGTTCGCGGGCTGAACCGCGCAGGGCCAATCGCCGGGACGGAGAGAGAGCTTCGGCATCCACGCCGTTAGGGATTACGCGGACGTCCTGACGGTTGAAATATTTTTGCAACTGCTGGGCCACCAGGAACGACACGGCCACAAGCGACACCTGGGGATTTTTGTATACTTTTTTTTCCAGCCGCATGATGAGCTGATAGTACAGGCGCCGGTGAATCAGGCGCGGCCAATGGATCGCCGCCGACTTTTGCAAACTGAGCTCTGGCAGGACCTGGCGATAAAATTCATGGAATACCACGTGAACCGCGACGGCATCTGCGTCAGTCGCGTTGATTCCGGGAGAGTAGACGAGATCATAGTGCAAATGACGATGATTGGTGTCCCACCAACGGCAAACCCTATTGGCGAAAAACCAAAAAATGTATTGCAGCAAGTGTGGGCCGGGAATCGAGGGTACTTTGTGCCAAAACAGCCGATTTTCTGATTTCGTTTCCTCAGCATAATCGCGAGGCCTCGTAGCCGCGGCATTTTTGAATGGTGTAACGCCACGCAAGTCCACCACTGTTTGGGCATAAATGTGAATCTCGGTCTCAGGGCCAACGGGAAACTTCTCGAGTTGTTCGATGATCACTCGCTCAGTGCCGTGGCTGCGATCCAGAAAGGGAGAAATTGCCGCGAGACGCATGCTAGCCGGCGCGGAGTCGCTTGCCCGAGACGGCGGCCGGGACGTTGGCGAACTGCGAGGAAAGTGGGAGAGTCGGCAAACGGAATAAAATTCCCAGCATCAGCCAAAAATAAGCATTAATCACAAAATCTTCGTAGGCCACCATAGAAGCGAAGGTCATGGGAATCAGTAAGACAGTTGCGTACAAAAAGATCGAGAAGGCAATGGGAAACCAGGGCGATCCTCTCAATTTTTGGACCACTTTCCACGCGGAAACAATAATCGCAATGCTCATGATAAACCAGAGAATAAGTCCGCCAATTCCCATTTCTACAACGAGGGTGCCGAAGCCGCTTTCGACGCCGATGCCCATGGGCACCTCGTGGAAAATCTTTGCAACGTATTGAACGCCAAGAGAGCTGGTTCCGATACCGAAACCGTAAGGCCAACGATCGTACTCAAATGCGCCCAAAAAATTCTGTATTGGATACTCCCAGGTTCGATGTTGCAATTCGCTTGCGGAACCGCCGGGCGTTAAGGTTTCAGAATAAATCGCCAGGCGCGCCAAAAGTGCGTCAGGAAAGATAAAGAAAAGCGCCACGATTGCCAGGGCAATTCCAAGCGCCGCGCGCTGCAAAGTGCGAAAAACGCGGATGACTTCGCGCTGACGCCATGGCGCTCCCCAGACGAAGGCGACAGCTACGATCAGCGCAACTCCCGCAGTCCACAAAAAGGCGCCGCGTGAGCCTGACAATATAATCGCAGCATAGGTGACTGCCAGAGAAATAAAAGCGATATTGCGTCCGCGTCGCTGGCGTAGCAAAAGATAACCCGTGAAAGCCAAGATCAGCACCCAGGAAACCAGCAGATAATTGGTATAGCGCCCGGTGCTAACAAACACCGAGGGGGCACGGTAGGAAATGAGTCCGGTGATCGGTGAGACGCGATATAACGTGCTTAATTCCCGGATCTCGTCCGCTGGCCTGGCGGGATTCAGGAAGGATGGACCGATAATCGACTGGGCAACACCCAAACCAGTGATAACCAGGGTGAGCCAGGCATTTACCCCAAAAAACCGGCGAAGATCCGCTTCGGAATTAAAAAGCGCGTAGCCGACATAATATAACGGGATGTACCAAAAAAAGAGCTTAACCCCCAGGAGACCGTAGACAATGGTGGAAGATGCGGGATTGAACATCTGCATGATTCCGAACCACACCAGCAGCATTACCGCCACGAAAAAGGGCGGGCGCAGAAGTTTTACAGTTTTTTTTCGCCGCACGGCGATGAAGAAAGACAAATACACAAAGACAACCAGAATATCCTTGGCAAAATACACAGCCATATTGTTGCCTAGATATTTACGGGCCAGGTCCTCGAACAGCAGCCAGGTAAAAAAGAAATAAACTCCATTTCGCCAGTTATGGAGGATGGCAATAATAAAAATGCAACCCACGGCCAGGAGTGTAACGTAGGCAAATCCCATTAATTCTCCGGTAAGCACCAACTCGGAGAATTCATAAGCCGCAACGGCAAAAATAAGAACAAAAACAATTGCAACAAGTAGTTTGCGGGAGGAGTTGTCGGATACTGCTGCAGAATGCAAATTCAAGCTTCTACCTCAGGAATCAAAACAAGATAACTAGTTTTAGAGCTACCGATACATTTTCCTCGTACCCGGCCCTGGAGGACTAGAGATATTATGACTGTAAAGTCGGAAAGACGGGCATCTGCGATCACGACTCGCTAAAGGGATTTATCACTTGGAGTGGCTTAATGAAGTTCGCGCTACGCGAACAATCTTGTACTGTTAACCGCGTCACAATAACCTACCGGGCCCAAACGACCGCCACATTGCTGGCTTAATTCTTTCGATCGCACGTTTTGGGTCCACCGTCGCCAAATAGTTCGGGATCGGCCCTAACTCCGGGTCATGCGGAGACTGACTGTTCAAAAGCAACCGAACGCCGCTAAAAGTTTCGGCGATTCCAAAAACGCTATACCCAAGAGATTTCAAGTATTCATGGGTTGGAGCAGGGTAGGGAGTCTCTTCTTCAAACACAATATCTCGCACCGCATGTCGTTTCAATAAGCCGGCCGCGCCTCGAAGGACGTTCAACTCTTGTCCCTGAACGTCCATCTTCAACACTCCAATGGTCGCAGTTTCGCCTAAAATTTCGTCCAGATTACGGACAGGCACCTCAACATGTCGAAGTTCTTTACCAGATACCACTTGGTCCGCGATCCACGAAGTTCCTCGATTGGTGCGGAACCAGTCATTCATGTAAAGTAACGCCTTCCCCGGTTCCTTTCCCAAAGCGGCTTGGTGAAGGTCAAACGCGCCGCATCGACGGTCTTTTCTCCAATTCGCGACGTTCTCTTGCAATGACCGAAAAACCTCCGGGTTCGGCTCGAAACAAATCACTCTTCCATTGGGCCCTGCGCGGACGCCCAAAATACTAGCTGTATAGCCGATGTTCGCACCTGCATCGATGGCCAAATCGCCGGATTCAGTCAACCGCCAGAGTGTTTCCGTCACGCCAAGTTCATATAAGCCTTGGCTAGCTATGTTATTTCCCAGCGCCTCTTGCGGGTCGATTGTGATCGGCAAACCCCACGGCAGCGCAATGCAAGCTTCCCTTCTGGAGCGCCACAAATATTCCAGCCTCAATCTCTTTACCACTTGTAATGGCTGAAATAGATAGGGTGGTGTAGCGAGTCGCAGAAGGCTTCTAGCCGTTAACATCAGATCTCCGAGCGAATTTAAAAAATCGTATGTAGATTGCGTGGAAACGGTGCAACAGCACTTCCGCAGTTTTTTCACGGAAGCTGTTCAAAAATCGGTGTGTCCGGCGCGACTTGGATGCGGAATGCTTTACCAAGCGCGTTTTCTAAATTTTGTGGAGCGTCGTCGCATTAGTATCCTCACTCAGTGTAGCTCCGGGTCGAGAAGATCGTCCATCCGACGGGAGCGCTCTTACCGGACTGCTCTACCGGGCCTACACTTGGCGATAAATTTGAGAGTGCTCAGCGATCATGCGGGAGCGTTGGAATACCTCCAAGGCCCGCTTGCGAGCTTTTTGGCCATAAGATTCGATCAGCGCGGGGTTTTCCATGACGCTGCGCAAACAATTTGCTAGAGAGGTGGCATTTCCCGGGATAAATTTTAACCCGGTGTCGCCAACCACTTCAGATAAGCCGCCAATGTCGGCGGCTATGACCATGCGACCGCGCATCATTTGTTCAATGGCGGCGAGCCCGGCGGTCTCTTCCCATACCGAAGGCATCACTACAATAGTAACGTCCTGAAGGGCGTTTGCGAGCCTGGGCCCGGTTAAGAATCCGGTGATGGTCGTACAGGACTCCAGCTTTTCGGTGCGAATAATATTTTCCAGTTTAGGGCGCTCGCTGCCATCGCCAATAAGACGAATTTCGAAGTTAGGGCCTTCGGTCTGCAGAATCCTGCCAGCCTCGAGAAGAACAGGAATGCCTTTCTCGGGAACCAAGCGTCCAACATAGGCAATACATAATTTTTTTGGCGAAACTAAGGGGCCAGGATTCGGCAGTGGATCTTCAATGCCATAGTACAGGACGTTGGTGTGCGGCAGTTTGTGACGCTCGCGAACATGATTGGTAATGGCGAGATTCAGCGACGCGGCGCGAGCCAACCAGTTTCTAGGGAACATCAGCAACAAGCGTTTAGCTGCGGCCCATCCCCCCGAAAACTCCGATTGCAGACATTTAAAGCATTTTCCATAGCGCCCAGCCTGAAAATAACCCGGACATATCGAACGATCCGGCTGGTGAAGCAGAATCCCATTGGGGCAGATGGCCTGGTAGCCGTGGTGTTCGACAATAAATCGCTTGCGCAACATCCAGGCCAGGAACATTGGTAAAAGCGCTGGTCCAGCAACGTGAATTACGTCGGACGCGCGTATGAGTCGAAGCAATTCAAAAGTACCGGGACGCCTAATAATTCGAAATGGCAGCGCCCCATCGCCATAACTTCCTGCCGCGGTTTCTGTGACCACCGTGACATGAAATTCCCGATCACCATTTACAGTTCGCAATTCGGAAATGCCGTTGGCCAGCGACAGCACGATGCTTTCAACACCCCCAACACTGGGGGCAAAATAATGAGAATGGATGAGTAAATTCATTTAGATGTAGCTGTGTCTCATTGAACGCGCGCGTCGGCACGCACTCGCGGTAATGTTACGCTGGTCCGGGTAAAATTATAGCTCATGGAATACATTGCGATTCTGGGACGCCGTGAAGAGCCGACGGACGGCGTGCAAGATTATTGCAACTATCTCAAAGATGCGCTTGCGCGCGATGGCATCAACTTAACTGCCATCCAAGTGAGATGGGCCGAGCTAGGGTGGAAGGCCAGCCGTAGGGAGTTGCTGAAAGCCATCGAGGGAAAACAGAGCACGTGTTTTCTGCTGCAATATACAGCGCTGGGTTGGTCGCGTCGAGGATTTGCCCTGCCCGCTGTGGGCATCCTGAAATTGTTAAAAAAAAACGGCGCACGATGCGCGATCGTATTTCACGATCCGGACGGATATGCGGGCGATCGCGTTGTAGATCGGTTTAGAAGACGCGTGCAAGAGTACGCGATGAAGCAGTTGGCGCGGCTGAGCGATCTGGTCATTTTCACGCTTCCCCGAGAAAAGATTTTGTGGCTCCCAAAGGAAACAGCAAATTTCGCGTTCATTCCCGTGGGCGCGAATCTGCCGGCGCCTGAGCGAGCATGGGAAGGAAAACGCGAAGCGGCCTCGAGCAAACCGGTCGTTGCTGTCTTTTCTTTATCTCCAGAACCCCTTCGAACGAAAGAGGTCAAGCTAATTGCCGAAGCGGCGAAGTACGCTGCGCAGAATGTAGGCCCGTTGGAAGTGCTTGTAATTGGGCGGTATTCGGAAAGTGGCGGAGAAGAATTGCGGAGACAACTGAGCAGTTCAGCCGCCGAAGTAAAGGTACTGGGTTTGATATCTGCGGATGATGTTGTCAACGCTTTGCAATCCAGTGACGTCATGCTGTTTGTGCGAGGCCCGATTTCCAGTCGGCGTGGCAGCGCCCTTGCTGGCATAGCGTGCGGGCTGCCGGTCGTGGCACAAAACGGTTTGGAGGTGACCCCTCAAATCACTGAGGCCGGAGTGGTTCTGGTTCCAGAGCGTTCGACGGATGAATTTGGGCCCGCGCTGGTGCGAGTGTTGACCGATCCGGCTTACCGCGCTTCTTTGGCGCAGCGCAGCCGCGATGCGCAGAGTCGCTATTTTTCCTGGAGCGTGATCGCTCGGCAATATGCTCAAGCGTTACGTACGCTGGATGCTCCGCGAGAATAACGGCACAAAGTGGCTGGCCATTCGAACGCTGGGCTGCGCCCGTGCCTTTGGGGACCCGCTCACGTGTGTGTTCCCACCGTAATATGGCTGTGCTAAACTGCCTAAGTTTTGCAGGGGTAGCGGTTCACCGTAGTCTCCGCACTGTGTATCGAGCAGGCCATTGGGCACATTTTGCGATGCGTTCGGGGTCTGTCACTAACCCAGCATTCACTGCCGCAGAACCGTGCAGAACCATTTAACGAGTAAAGAGGATGTGTCATGTCCGGGCATTCAAAATGGGCAACGATCAAACACAAAAAGGCCGCTACTGACGCCAAGCGTGGCCGGGTTTTTACTCGACTGATTCGCGAAATTTCCATTGCTGCTCGTATTGGGGGCGGCGACCCTAACACCAATCCCCGGCTGCGCACCGCAATTCTCGCCGCTAAGAACGAGAATATGCCCGGTGACAATATTGAACGGGCGATTTTGCGCGGCACCGGCCAACTGGAAGGCGAACAGTACGAAGAAGCGGTGTTTGAAGGCTACGGGCCGGGCGGCGTTGGAATGTTAATTCAAGTGGTAACCACGAACCGCAATCGCATCGTGGGCGAGTTCCGGCACTTGATGAGCAAGAACGGCGGCAACATGGCGGAGGCTGGAGCAGTGGGATGGATGTTCAGCCGCAAGGGCGAGATTACGGTGGCGAAGGAAGCCGCGAGCGAAGACAAGCTGCTGGATATAGTTTTGGAAGCCGGCGCGGAAGACATGAAAGATGATGGCTCCATCTGGTATATCGTTACGCCTCCGGAGGCGATGGACAAAGTAAAGGAAGCGCTAAGCAAGGCTGGAATTACACCAGCGTCGGCAGAGATCGGCATGGTGCCGCAGAATTACATTAAGTTGACAGGCGCGCAGGCTACGCAGATGGTGCGATTAGTGGAAGCCCTCGAAGAGCACGACGATGTGCAGCACGTATACGCAAACTTCGATATCGATGAGTCGGAAATACAAGCGGCGGTAGGAGCTAATTAGCTAGTCTGCGTATTTTGATCATCGGAATTATTCAACTGGCCAGCGAGTATTAGTATGCTGGCCAATGCTTAGTTGAACGTTCAACTACAAAAATTGCCCCCTTAGTTGAACGCTCAACTAAGTAAAAGTACTGGTACCAGCCTTTCGACCTGTTCTTAGACCCACCTTATTGCGCATTGCCGAATACAAATTTTCTGGCGGGGATATGTGGAACGCCGTAGACTTGTGGCCGTGAGCGGCAACGACGGACGGAATCAAAAACCAGCTTTCTTTCGTGTTCTGGGAGTCGACCCGGCAGCAGCGGGTCCCACAGGTTACGGTGTGGTTGAAAGTGATGGACGCAATTCCCGGATGGTTCATTACGGCGCGCTGATCAGTACCGCTAAGCGTCGCAAAGAGTCATCTGGAGCGGCGCTGCAAGATGTACACGCATTGCTTTCGCGGCTCATCGAAGAATATGAACCTGATGCGGTGGCGGTAGAGGCGGTGTTTGCCGCGTTAAACGTGCGGACAGCTTTGCGCCTGGCAGAGGTGCGCGGGGTAGTGCTTCTAGCCGCGGCGCAGCATAATATTGTGGTGCACAGCTATTCTCCTCGCGAAGTGAAATCCTCGGTGGCGGGCTATGGCCACGCCGACAAGCGGCAAGTGCAGGAAATGGTTCGCGCGCTGCTAACGATGCAAGAGATTCCCGAGCCTTCGGACGCGGCTGATGCCTTGGCGGTGGCGCTATGCCATCTGCAAGCGGAACAAACTCGACGAAGATTCAAGTTGCCGCAGGTCAGCAAACCGCCTCGCCGTGCAGGCAGTTCCACAAGAATAGACAGTCTTGACGCCGTGACCACCGCTGCAACGGGCGTTACCGGGACTTACGCAACGCGTAGCGGCTTCCCGCGCATCGTACCGACACGATGACGAATTATCTTCCGGTAGCGCTGATTATCATTTGCGGGCTAAGCTGGTTAACGGAGCCGAGTGCAGCGGCTTCATTGGCCTCTACGGGTTCCCCTAACGGGGCCGCGGCTATATCTGCTGCGGTAACCCCCGCGGAAAGCGCGAAGCTCACCTTCAGGCGCGTCTTTAAATCCAGCTCGCCGGAATTTATCGAAATTGTGGTGCCCGAAGATGCTCATCCGGCGACATATGACATACGGCAGCTAGACGAAGACCCCAGCGCCTCGCAGTTTGAAATCAGCGCGGGACTTAAAGCGCACATGTTCGAATTGGCGTCACAATTGAATTATTTTCAAGGGCAAGATCTGGATGTCCACAGAAAAATCGCGAACCTGGGCGAGAAAACTTTTCGTTGGGAAAAGGGCGCAAACGCCCACGAAGTCAAGTTCAACTACACGGTGAATTCCGCGGCGGCGCAGTTGCTACAGATTTTTGAAGGACTGGCACGGCAGCAGGAGCACGTAATGCTGCTTACCCGCCGAATGAGGTACGACCGGCTGGGAATAAATGATGCGCTGCTGCAATTCGAAACGGATTTGAATCATAAATTGTTGCCGGAACCACAATGTGCGCTGCCGATGCTCGATGAGATTGGCAATGACGCGCGCTTTGTCGATATTGCGCGGCAGCGAGCGCGGACCTTGGCGGAACGGATCCGGCATTCAAGTTAGCTGCAGCCAAAAAATATCTCGGAGGAGCCCTGCTTTACTCTTCCTCTTTGATCAATTCCAGAATATGAAGTTGTAATGGGGAATTTCAGGATGCAGACGCGACCACGGGCTGAGGTGCGGCAGCAAGGTCGCGCAGAGCATTCGTGTAGGGAGCGCGCGCCACGCCGCGTTCGGTGAAAATCGCCGCTATATAACGCGCCGGGGTCACGTCAAACGCGGGATGCGCGGCGTGAACGTCGGGAGCAATCCGGAGGCCCTGCAAATGGGTGACTTCTGCTGCGGAGCGTTCTTCGATGGGGATATGGTCACCATCGGGAATGGACAAATCAAAAGTAGAAACTGGCGCGGCGATATAAAACGGCACGTTATTCTCTTTGGCGAGTACCGCGATTTGATAGGTGCCTATTTTGTTGGCGGTGTCGCCATTTGCGGCGATGCGATCGGCTCCGGTTACAATCGCACCAACCTTACCCATCTTCAAAAAATGGCCCACCATGTTGTCGGTAATTAACGTAAGTGGAATACCGCCTTTGTGCAGCTCCCACGCGGTCAGACGCGAACCTTGAAGATACGGCCGCGTTTCTGGCACAAGGACGTGCAGCTTCTTGCCTTGCTGATAAGCGACGCGAATCACGCCCAAGGCGGTACCGATTCCGCCGGTAGCGAGCGCACCAGCATTGCATTGCGTCATTACCTGGCCGTCAGCGGGCATGAATTCGGCACCGAATTCGCCAATGGCCTGATCGGTAGCTTTTTTTTCCAGATGCACCAATTTGGCTTCTTCAACCATGGCGCGTTTGATTTCAGGAAGTTGCTTAGATGTCGCGCACAGTTCAGCGAACCTGCGTTTCATGCGCTCCAGGGCCCAGAAAAGGTCGACCGCGGTAGGGCGGGTTTTTGCGAGGGTGTCGCAGATCTCGGGAAATTCCGATTTCAAAGCATCGATGGATGTTGCGGTGGAGTGCAAAACACCGAGAGCCACGCCCATGGCGGCTGCCACGCCGATGGCTGGGGCTCCGCGGATAATCATTTCGCGGATGGCCTTAGCCACCTCGCGATAATCGGTATACGTGTAGCTGATTTCCTCCGCAGGCAAGCGGCGCTGGTCCAGCATCACCACGCCTTTGTCGGTCCATTCGATGGGTTGAGCTACGTACATTTATTTTTAAATTCTCCAAGTGCGCTTACCGGAGCTAACTAAATTGTAGCGAATGCCTTTCAACAAAACGAATCGGGCACGCAAATCACGGTGACATCGGCATGTGCTGAAACCCTCTGGTTGCGATGATGGAGGTCACAGCAATCATGGAGTTGTAGCCTAAATGCAAAAGGAAGCTGGCAAGAACTGTACCCGTACGGGCGCGTGCGAAGGTGAAGATCACACCTACCAAGCTGAGCAGCAATACCAGCCGGAAAGTCCAGCCCAGCTGGGAGCCGTGCATCAAACCAAATAACACGCCGGTAATCAAAATTCCCGGGAACACCCCAAGGGATTTGGCGAACAGTGGATAGAGGTAGCCGCGAAAGACCGTTTCTTCCACGAGCGGCGCGATAAAAACCGCCATAGCCATCAGGAGAATCGCCCCGGAACGATTCTTGAAAATTTCCTGGATCGGCAAGTGCTCCGTGTCTTTCATGTTGTAACTGGCCAGGGCCACAAAGATAGCCAAGCCGCATCCGGAGAAGAAATACATCCAGCCCCTGCCTGTCCCGGCTGCAGAATTGGCGTTCAATTTTCTCCAGCCAAGCGAGCGCCAAAAGGGCACGTCGCGTAACACTGCAAGAGTCACATACAAGAATAAGAACAGCAGTGCGTACCACAGCACATTGGTTTCCACCAGCAATTGCGGGCTATTTTCGAACACGCGCTGTACTTGTACGGCACTCAAGTGTCGATTAGCCGAGACATAAAAAACAAAGCCAAGCTGCACAACCATCAGACTGGCAAATCCAAAAAAGATAAAAATGATCAGATGGGGCCAGGACCAGGACACGCGCAAATCTTCCGGCAGAATCCGCTTGGCCTGGAAGGCGGGAATTGCGGCGGCCATTGGATCGCCTCCCATAAGCTGGGGAGGTTGAGGCTCGGCCACGGAGTCGGTCACGGGCGGAATAATTTCGGCCTGAACAATTTCGGCTGGGCCCTGGGGCAACGGATTCACCGACCGATCCGGCGTTATGTTGTCCGAATTTTCGTCGTGATTGTTCATTTTCTGTTTTTCTTCGGGCTGCGCTTTGGCCACCCCGAAGCCAGCGCCGCAGCTACCAGTGGCATGAGTAGTTCGTGATGTCCAGTGATAGCGTACCCTTTTGATTCTACCCCGCGACGTTTGCCGGTGGATAAAGTGGGCCGCTTCACTACATTTTGCAGCGGGCGATAATGCTGGATGAAGTCAAAATTGGCGGTGGTAATCGGACGCAGAGGCACTGCCAAATTGCGCACTACGGAAACCGCTTTCAAGAAAATCTCCGGAAGCAGAACTGCCGAGCCCCAATTCATATATATGCCGCCGGGATGCATTGATTTCACCAGCGCGCAGAGGAGCAGGAAGTCCCGATAAGTCGCTGCGCCAAGAGCGGCACCATCCGCGGCCGGATGCATGTGGGGAATGTCGGCGCCAATGGCCAGATGAACCGTAACCGGAATGCGGCGGCGATAGGCCGCGGCCACCACACTGGAAGCAGCGTAGCGAGCTTTCGTGGCGCTACTGGTCAAGAATTGGCCGGCGGCTTCGCCATAACCGATGCCTGAACGCGCGGCGTTTTTGGCAATTTCGTTGAGCTGCTCGCCGGTTTCGCGTGCCATGCCAAATTCCCCGCCCCCTATGCCGGCATCGACGTCCTCAGAAGTATTTCCTGCAATGGCGATCTCGAAATCGTGAATCAGCGCGGCGCCGTTCATGGCGATGCCAGATACGAATCCGCGTTCGAGTAAATCGATCAGGACAGGGCCCAGTCCAACTTTAATGACGTGGCCGCCGATGCCCCACAAAATTGCTTTTTTGCTGGCACGCGCGCGTTGGACCGCGTCGAGCAATTGGCGCAAATCCCTCGCAGCGAGAAAATCGGGGAGCGAATCCAGGAATTTTGAGATGGAAATATTCGCGGCCGGCGGTTTTGCGAAGTCTGCAACGCTGACTTTACTATTGCGTGAAGCAAGCGGATAGGTGCGCACAGCGCCCAACTGCAACGGCGCAGTAGAGTAAATGCTCATGGACGTAAGTTCACTTTAGAAGCTCACCGAATATAAAAACTTTCGCTCATGTCCACCGAAACCGCAAATTTCTGGCTGTCGCTGACATTCGATTATCGCTCATGACCGTTCGAACCGGGGCCAGGAGGAAATCCATTGGTGTTCAGAACGCGGGCCAGTGCTTGTCCGGTGTAAGACTTTTTGGTGCGTGCCACCAACTCGGGCGGACCTTGCGCCACGATGCGTCCTCCACCTTCGCCCCCTTCGGGCCCCAAATCTATAATCCAGTCGGCTTGCTTGATGACGTCGAGATGATGCTCGATGATCAGTACGCTGTTGCCAAGACTAACCAGCCGTTGCAAAACCGCCAGAAGTTTTCGCACGTCGTCGAAATGCAAGCCAGTTGTGGGCTCGTCCAGAATATATAACGTGCGACCAGTCTGGCGCTTGGAAAGCTCGCGAGCCAGTTTGATGCGCTGGGCCTCGCCTCCGGATAAGGTGGTGGCCGATTGGCCGAGGGTCACGTACCCAAGTCCGACTTCCACCAGGGTGGCGAGCTTCTGCTGGATCTGCGGAATATTTTCCAGCAATTTGAGCGCTTCGGAGGCAGGCAGATTTAACACGTCGCTGATGGAATGTCCTTTGTAGCGCACCGCGAGGGTTTCGGAATTGTAGCGGCGGCCACGGCACACTTCGCACATGACGTATACGTCCGGCAGAAAATTCATTTCGATGCGGCGCAGGCCGTCTCCCTGGCAAGCCTCGCAGCGGCCGCCCTTCACGTTAAAACTAAAACGCCCTGGTTTGTAGCCGCGCTCGCGGGATTCGGGAAGCACGGAGAAAAGTTCGCGGATGGGCGCGAAAACACCCGTATAGGTGGCCGGATTCGAACGGGGAGTTCTACCAATCGGCGCTTGATCGATCTCGACGACCTTGTCGATTTGTTCCGCGCCAAGGATTTCGCGGTGAGCGGCGACAGGCTCCATGGAACGATAAAGTTTCTGCGCCAACGCGCGATAAAGAATGTCATTGATTAGTGTGGATTTGCCGGAGCCGGAGACTCCAGTGACCACCGTCAACAAACCGAGAGGGATGGTGACGTCTACATCTTTTAAATTATTGGCGGTCGCACCCAGGACTTGAATGGATTTGCCATTAGGGCTGCGGCGTTTTTCCGGAACGGGAATGCGCGCGGTGCCAGAAAGATATTGGCCGGTCAACGATGCGCTAGTAGCGGCGATCAAATCGGGTTTACCTTGCGCGACTAGATAGCCACCGGCATCGCCTGCGCCGGGACCGAGGTCGACCACAAAATCGGCGCGGCGAATGGTTTCTTCGTCATGCTCGACAACCAGCACGGTATTGCCAAGATTGCGCAATTGCTCGAGGGAGCCAAGCAGGCGGTCATTGTCGCGGGCGTGCAAACCGATCGAAGGTTCATCGAGCACATAAAGCACGCCGCGCAAGCGCGAACCAATTTGCGTGGCCAGGCGAATGCGCTGAGCTTCGCCACCGGAAAGTGTCGCGGCGGAACGATCCAGGCTGAGGTAATTCAAGCCGACGGCAAGCAGAAAATCCAGGCGCTCGGCAACTTCTTCGAGCGGCCGCGCGGCAATTTCTTTTTGCCGGTCGGTCAGCTGAGCCAGAATCTTGTCCACGGCGGCGCGCGCTTGCGCAAGCGAGAGTCCAGTGAAGTCCGCAATTGATAAGCCCCCAAGTTTCACGGCCAGTGAACCCGGGCGCAGACGTTTGCCATGACACACGGCGCATTGCGTGGCGGACATGTACCGCGTCATCCACTCGCGATAGGAGTCTGAGGTGGATTCTTCGAAATTGCTTTCGAGAAATTTGAGGATGCCCTGGAAATGAAAACCCTTTTCGTTGCGCGCTTTCTTACTGTCGGCGGCGGTTTCGTCTTTGGAGCCGCGGCTGTTGGATGGCGGATATCCGTACAGCAACATATTTTGAATACGCGGCGGAAACTTTTCGAACGGCGTGGCCAGCGAGAATCCGTGCGCATAAGCTGCCAGTTCCATGGTGCGCTTCAAGTGCGCGGACGCCGAGCCCGGGCCGAGGCCGCCTTCGAATAATGGGCGCGACCAATCGGTGATGATTTTGGCCGGATCGAAATCATATTTAGAACCAAGCCCGTTGCATGCTGGGCAAGCGCCATAGGGAGAATTGAAACTGAACGAGCGCGGTTCCAGTTGAGGGACGGAAATTCCGCAATCCGGGCAGGCGAGCTTTTCGGAAAAAACATATTCCTTGCCGCCCACCACCACCACAGTCACGAGGCCGGAGGCCAGCTTCAGCGCAGTGGCGATAGACTGCTCCAGGCGGGAGGCTATTCCCGGCTTCACCAACAAACGGTCGATCACAATTTCGATGGTGTGATTTTTGCGTTTATCGATGACCGGAAGCTCATCGAGGGGAAACAGCTCGCCGTTGATGCGCACGCGGACATAGCCGTCCTGCGCAAATTTCTCCAGCTCCTTGCGGTAGGCACCCTTTCGTCCGCGTACGATGGGCGCCAGGATCATCACGCGATCATTAGGCTGGCACAGTTCGCCATGCAGGATGGCCTGAACGATCTGTTCGCTGGATTGGCGGGTGATGGGCTTGCCGCAATTCGGGCAATGCGGGGTACCTACCGAGGCGTAGATAACGCGCAGGTAGTCGTAAATCTCGGTGATGGTGCCGACCGTGGAACGCGGGGAGCGCGTGGTGGTTTTTTGCTCGATGGCGATAGAAGGCGATAAGCCCTCGATCACGTCGACTTCGGGGCGCTCCATCTGGTCCAGGAACTGGCGAGCGTAAGCCGAGAGGGATTCGACATAGCGGCGCTGGCCCTCCGCGTAAATGGTGTCAAAGGCCAGGGAGGACTTGCCGGAGCCGGAAAGGCCGGTAATGACGGTCAGGGAATTGCGCGGTATCTCAACGTCAATATTCTTGAGATTGTGCTGGCGAGCGCCGCGGATAACCAGTTTCGTGAGGCCCATGTCGGGAATCGCTCCCTCCACAGGAGCCCGTAGCCCCTACGGAGAAAATTAGGGCCACAATAACTCTTCACCATAGCAGGGGTGATTCAAAGCGGTCAAGTTGGGCTAAAAATAGGTAGTTTTGGCAATCGAACTTCACCTCAGGTCTGACCGCATGCAATCATGTCTGCTCGCAGAAGGATTCGGCGCTCGGAGGCGTGTTATGACAGGCGCAACTATCGCCAAAAGAATTAGTCCGATGTTGGCGGTCGAGAACATGGACGAAACGATCCGGTTTTACGAGGACGTGCTGGGATTCAAGGCCGCGAAGACATCGCCGGAATACTCGATCGTCGAACGTGACGGCCAAACCATACACTTCCAGAAGGCCGCATCGGAGGAAGTGATGAAATGCGTGCGCGGACACACCGAAATTTATATTGAGGTTTCTGGCATCGATTCCTTATGGGAGCATGTGAAAGCGTTTAAGGGGCGTCACAGAATCAGGGATCTATTCGTAAGAGAATACGGAATGACTGAGTTTCACATTGAGGACCCGAACGGGTGCCTCATATTTGTCGGAGAACCTGGATTCCAGAAGACCTGTTCGCTACCGATCAGAGGATCGCGGATTTTGACATAGGGCTTGGCGACGAGCTCGTAACCATCGGCCTATTCACCCGTTTCTTTGGACGAACCCAATTAATCCCACTTGTCCGCACCGGCAATATCGCCATGATGCCAAAGAGAAATTACCGATCAAAGCTTTCGGGGACATGGAAGCGTACTTAGCCGAAGGTCGATCCATAGGTGGCTTGAGCGGTTCTCCTGTATTTGTCCGCAATACCGTGAAGTTGCCTGCACTAAGCGCGGAGCGGAAACCAGCGTTCATGTCCGGGCTTGGTTCATTTCATCTTTTGGGTTGATACACGGTCACTGGGATTTGCCGGTTTCATTTTCGTCTTCTGAGCAAGCTGAGGCCGTGAACATGGGCGTATCAATCGTAGTACCGGCAAAGAAAATTTTGGAGACACTGTATCATCCGAAGCTAGTGGCCATGAGAAAAGCATATTGCGAGAATATAAAGAATAATGACCAACCGACCGCCGATAGCGCGTTCATGAAATCATTTACAAAGGTGGAGTTTGAGACTCCCTAGGTGAACCGGAAGCCGCGCACATTGACAGACCCACTCGTGTAGTGAAACATTTGGCACCTTTCACCGTTAACTACAGTAGCGCTAGCGCTTACACCACGTCCCTCACAACACGGGAGGAAACATGGCCTCGCCACACAATCCTGGGAGAGTCGCGGGACTTTGGTACCTACTGCTCTGCATTCTCGGCCCGCTGCGGCTAATCTACATTCCAACCAAACTGTTTGTGCACGGGGACGCGGCCGCAACGGTCAATAACATCGCCGCTCACGAATGGCTTTTTCGATTTGGCATTGTTGACGACTTGTTTGCAGCGGTCGTTCTGATTTTTCTCGTGCTAGCCTTTTACCGGTTGTTCAAGGACGTCGACCAATACCTGGCAATACTGGTGGTCATCCTCGGCGGCGTGATGCCGGCCCTGCTTTACTTCGTTAATGTGGTGCACGACTCAGGCGCGCTAATGATCGCGCGGGGCGCCGATTTCTTGTCGGTGTTCGATAAAGCTCAGCGAGACGCGCTGGTAGTGCTGCTGCTGCGGATGCACGACGCACAAAACACTGCCTCGGCGATGCTGTGGGGTTTATGGCTTATCCCATTGGGGATGCTGGTGTATAGGTCGCGTTTCCTGCCGCGCTTTCTGGGCGTCTGGCTGGTCATCAACGGAGTCGCCTACGTGGCCATATGCCTCACGGGGGAATTGTTCCCGCAATATTATGACCAGGCTTTCATGATCTCTCAGCCCGCACTCATGGGCGAGGTAGCGCTGATGCTTTGGCTGGTGATCAAAGGCTCCAAACCGCAACGGCATAACGCCGCAGCCCTATCGTCGGCGGTTGCGTAGCGTAAATCTGCCGTTGCAGGCTATTGCAACGCGGCCAGAGTATGTCATGATCAGCGCATGGGAAATAAAGACTCCGGAAGACGCGAAAAAAAGAAGCCGAAGCAGAAAACTCCGAAACCCACAGCTGCGCCGACTGCCAATGTGGTACGGCAAGCTCCGACTCGCCCATAACGGCTGGCTGAACCTAGCTGAACCGGCAGACGTATCGACGAGGTCGTTTTTCGTCGCGAGCTTCCCTCTTGACGAAACGCCCACCGCTGCTGCCGCGTTCAGCGTTTTTGCTTCGCCGCGTTTTCGCGAAGCTGCAGAAGTTGTTTGTGGTGATGCCTGCCATGCACCACATGAAGTTTTCTCCACTGTGGCGTGGTCAGCGGGCCCAGGATTGGGTGGTCCAGGACGTTGACCCTTCGCCCGAAGCGCGCTTCACACTCCGCAATGATGGCATCCATCTCCACAATTTTTGCCCCGAACTCGTTTCGCACGGTCTCCGCTGGCAAGCCTTTCGGCACCACTACGGCAGGCGCTTTGATTCCGTCGGGCATATGTCCCAATCTGACGACTACCAATGTCCGCAGACGATGCGTCATGGAGGCTTGTGTGGCAAGCGGCTGCCCCGCCGTCATAACTCGCTCGAATCCCTTTATCGTTCCGGTGTAGGTGAGATACAGGTGTTCCAAGACCTCCGCCGCGCACCACTTACCGGCTGGATGCCAGCTCCATTGGTCGCCGGACATGCCTTCCACCGCCGATTCCAAAGATCGTTTCAAGCTTTCTAGACGGTGATCCATTTTCCTACTCTCGTGTCTCCGCGCCTCGAGGCTGATCTAATTACTCCCATTTGAGCTTCCCAGATCCTAATCCCCATACCATAATTACTGTAGCTCATTCGTACCATTGGTAAAAATTGGGGAGCAGGGCGGCTTTTTTACCCTGTGGATTCCTTTACATTGTTGTAACTAAATGGCTTACGGATGGCGCACGGGTTGCACCATCAGAGAGCGGTGGGGGAAGTGAACCGAGGATCCCTTTAGGGGATTGAGGGCTGGGCCGGTTCACATTCCCCCCTATTTTTCTTACCGCACGAAATTCCGCAAGAAAACTCCGGTTATTCCGCTAAGCGCGTATCATTCCCGTAACTTGGGTGTCTGTGGCGAGGTCTCGATCGCGGGTAACGTAATCGCTGAGCGTCAGGGCCAGCATGATAGCCAGCCAGAACACCGCGCAGATGATCACCAGTTGCGTACGCTTGGGGCTGTAGCGCGCGTGCATGAAGTACAGCACAACGAGGGTGGCTTTCACCGAGGCAATCGCCAGCGCGATGACAATATTGAACGGCCCCAGGTTCACGTAGGCAGCGCCGACGGTCGCCGCTGTCAAAACCATCAGCGACAGAAAAATCACCACATAAGCCCTGGGTGGAACTATGTGCTCGGACACGCCTTCTCCTATCGGCTCCTAGCGGTGCCGGTCGATCAAGTACAACAACGGGAATAGATAAATCCAGACGATATCCACGAAGTGCCAGTACAAACCGATCATTTCCACGGGAGTGTTATAGGTCGGCGTAAAGCGCCCGATGATGGATTGGCGGATCAACCACACCAACATTCCGGCTCCCACGATCATGTGCAGGGCGTGCAATCCGGTCATCCCGAAATAGAGAGAGAAATAGAGTTGGGCGTGGGCGTTTAGATCCGGGTCTTTTGCGAAAGCCTTGCTCAGCTCTTCTTTTTCGGCCTCAATTTCCTTGGGATCGTCGTTGGGCGCCGGATGTTGCGCGCGATAGTCGATCTGAAAGTGATAGCCGGGAACCAGGTGATGATCGAACTTCTGTTTGTATTCGATGACCTTGACGCCCAGAAACGCGGTGCCCAAAACGAGAGTGGCTACCAGAAACCCGGTGGTCTGTTTCCTTTTGCCGACGTGAGAAGCCCACACGGACATGGCCATGGTCAAACTGCTGAGAATCAAAATGATGGTGTTCGCGCCGCCAAGCTTAAGATCCAGCGTGTTGCTGCCAACCCCAAAAGCTGTGCCGTAATAGTGGCGGTTGAGCGTGTAGGTCATAAACAGGCCGCCGAAGAATAAAACTTCGGTGGCCAGGAATACCCACATGCCCAGGGCAGCGGATTCCTTTTGCTGCTCAAGCGTTTCGAATTGTCCGTACAGTTCGCCGGTGCGATGCACGCGGTCTCCTTATAGAAAAACTCGGTATCGAAACTCGATTCCGGCGGCGCGGTTCGCAACAGCCGGCACAAAGCTAAAAACGGTTAATCGTCTCCGTGAGCCGGGGCCGGCAACTTCCCGGCTACGATGTGGTCCAACTCGAGATCGGGGCGAGTCTCGAAATCGTAAGCCTCCCAGGTAACTTCCGGCGTGACCAGGAAATTTTCAGTGGGTGGCGGAGAATCCGTCTTCCACTCAAGACCTGTGGCCGGCCAGGGGTTCGGCCCTGCGACCGTACCGTACTTCAAGGACCAAACCAGATAAATCATAGGTAGCAAATACCCCAAGGCCAGAATCGATGCGCCTGCGGTGGACATTACATTCAGCACCTGAAATTCTGGTGGGTAGGAATGGTAGCGCCGCGGCATCCCAAGATAGCCCAGAATAAATTGCGGGAAGAAGGTCAGGTTGAAGCCGCTAAACAAAATGATCGCGGAAACTCGCGCGAGGAATTCGGGATATAGCCTGCCACTGATCTTGGGCCACCAGAAATGAATGCCACCCAGATAACCCATGACCGCGCCACCGACCATGATGTAGTGGAAATGGGCCACCACGAAGTAAGTGTCATGGATGTGAATGTCCAGGCCGAGGCACGCGAGGAAAAGTCCGGTCAGTCCACCGATCAGGAACAGTCCGATGAAACCCAAGGCGTACAGCATGGGGGTATCCCAGGAAATGGATCCTTTGTATAGCGTGGACGTCCAATTAAAAACTTTGACGGCCGAGGGGATGGCCACGAGATAGCTGAGGAATGAGAAAGCCAGCGCGGCGTAAACGGATTCGCCGGTGAGAAACATATGGTGGGCCCAGACGAAAAATCCGATGACCGCGATAGCGATACTCGAGCCGGCAATGAAGGAATACCCGAAGATCGGTTTACGCGCGAAGGTGGGAATGATTTCGCTAATCACGCCCATGGCCGGAAGGATCATGATGTATACAGCAGGGTGCGAATAGAACCAGAAGAGGTGCTGGAAAAGAATGGGATCGCCACCCAGCGCAGGATTAAAGAAACCGAGGTGAAACATGCGCTCGAGGCCGACCAGCAATAGAGTGATGGCGATGACCGGGGTGCCCAGAATAAAGATAATGCTGGTGGCGTATTGCGCCCAGACGAACAACGGTAAGCGGAACCAGGTCATGCCCGGCGCACGCATGGTGTGAATGGTTACGACAAAATTGAGGCCCGTGAGAATGGAGGAGAAGCCGTTGATGAAGATGCCCAGGACGGCGGGGGTGACCGCGGAATTTGAGTAAACGCTGCTGAGCGGAGTGTAAAACGTCCATCCAGTGTCGAGACCGCCGGTTGAGAAGGAATACAGCACGAAGCAGCCACCGATTACGTAGAGGTACCAGCTCAAAAGATTAATCTTTGGAAAGGCCAGATCTTTGGCGCCAACCATGAGCGGCACGAGGAAATTTCCCAGCACCGCGGGAATCGAGGGGATCAAGAAAAAGAAAATCATGGCTACGCCATGCATGGTGAAGAGCTTGTTGTAGGTTTCCGGCGTGACCAGGAAGCCCTGCGGGGTCATGAGGTGGATGCGAATCATGGTGGCGAAGATGCCGCCAACAAAAAAGAAAAACGTCACGGAAAAGAGATACAAAAGCGCGATGCGTTTGTGGTCGGTAGTAAGTAGCCACGAACGAATGCCATAGCTGGAATTCAGGTAATGCTCTTGCGGTATTTTGTAGACCGGAGCTGTAGCTGAGCGAGTACTAGTTGGCGTATCCATACTTATTTCTTCCCCGAAACTGGTGCAATCCCCGCGCCGGTAGGAGGCGCAGGTTCATTCTGCAAAGATTTTATATAGGCAGTCAGCGCGATAATCTGCTCCTCCGTCAACTGCCCCTGAAATGAGGGCATCAAGGGCTGATAGCCGGCTACGATTTTCGCGGTGGGCTGCAGAATCGATTCGCGGATGTAATCGTCATCAGCGGTAACCGTTCTGCCGTCGGCGAGCAGCACTTTCCCGCCGTAGACCCCGTTCAAAGAAGGCGCACGGCCTTTCCCATCGCTAAGATGGCAAGTGATGCAGGCTTTTTCAGCGAAGAGCTTTTCGCCAGCAACGAGTGGATTGGCCTCCGAGCCTGCCGCACCGGCAAGCCAGGCAGCGTAATCGCCCTGTTCCATGACGGTGACCCAACCGGTCATTACCGCGTGGTTGGTGCCGCAGTACTGCGAACAGTACAAACGATAATGCCCTGCTTTGGTGGGGCGGAACCACATAGTGTTGTAATGGCCGGGGACCACATCCATCTTTACGCGGAACGCTGGGACAGAGAAATCGTGGATTACGTCCTCGCTCGCCATGACCAGCCTGACATCGCGGTCAACCGGCAGGTGCACCTCGTTAATCTCTTTTATTCCATTTGGCTGCTGCACCTTCCACATCCATTGTTTGCCAACCACGTAAATGTCCAGTGTGTCGCCGGGAGAATGGCGGTAGTCGACATAGACAACCGCACCCCACGCGAACATAGCCATGGCCAGGACCAAGGGCACCACGATCCAGGCAGTTTCCAGGCGCATGTCTCCGTGTATGGGCACCCCAATTTCCGTCTGATGTTTGCGCTCGTATTTGAAAAAGAAATAAATGATCGCAGCGGTCACCGCGACCGCGAAGAATAAACAGATCGCCACGACGAACAACATCAGCAAGTCCACGGTGGGCGCGAAGTTGGAGGCTTGCTCCGGAATAAGTGGGAATTGCGACGGCACGCTTAGTGGGCTCCTCGTTTATTTAAAGTGCGGGGCGGCTGCGCGCGGTGAATGCCCGCTTGAGTCACGTCACGCCTGCGAAACATCAGAATGCCGCCGACGATGCAAAGCACCGTAAGTATTCCGCCCAGCCGGATTATTTTCAAAATGGACGCGCTGTAGGTGGCGGAGCTGGGATCATATTGGTAGCAGAATAAAAGCACATGATCGATGGGCGTGCCGATTTTTCCCGCCGAGGCGTCCACCAAACCCAAACGCATATCGCGGCCTGGATATTCCACGCCGTAAAAATAGCGCGAGATTCGGCCGTCGGGGGTGAGCAGCATGACGCCGCTGGCGTGCGCAAAAAGACTTGTCTTGGTATCGAAGGAGTAGCGGAAATTGGCTGCTTTAGTGGCCGCGTCGATGCTTTCTTTCGTGCCCGTCAGGAAATGCCAGCCTGAGGCGGTTTCTGGCCGGTTGAAATGTGCTAGCGCGGACTTCTTTTTTTGCGCGGCCATGTCCGCTGATTCGCGCGGGTCGAAACTGACAAAGACGACTTCGTAATCGCGACCCGGCGTAAAGGACAACATGCGCAGCGAGCCTACGATGCCCTGTTCCACTTGATTACACAGCATCGGACAGCCATAGTAAACAAACGCCAGGACCACGGGCTTCTGCTTGAAATAATCGCGTAACCGCACATTGCTGCCGTTTTCGTCGACGAAGGACAGATCGAGCGGGATTTGCGCGTTAAGCTGCGGATCGAATCCCACATTTTGCAGCTGCGCAGGCATAGTCGTGGAACTAGTGCCAATGTTGCTGGGGACCGCCTGGCTGCGCGCAATGCCACCGCTGACCAGCAGTATGGCAAACGTCGCGATGGCAGAAGTTCTCATGAATTACTTTTTCTCCGGCGCTGCTGGTGTCGCGCCCGGTAAACCTTTCTGCGCGATAATTCTCATCGCTTCTTTCACCGGGATTTGGGCGATGCCTGCATTCTGATCCACCCAGCCGTATTTCTCGTTGGCCTCATTATCAGCACGAACTTTATCGCGGTGATCCTGTTGCGGGTCGCGTTGATGGCCTGGAACGCCTTGCAGGCGGGGCTCCGGCGGCATTACGCGGTAATCGGGCCCCATGGCGGCGCGCGCGGGCATCATGGGAGGATCGTGATGCTCCACAAAACGTTCGGTATATCGCAGAATGTATATGCAGAGAAAAAAAGAAGCCGCCACGGATATAGTGAGCGCTATCAAATACCAGTAAATGCTGCGGACCTGGACGTCGCGCGCTTCGTATGAAACGGTGTCGTGGTGCGGCAACTCGCCGTGCGCAGTAGGGCCCAGAGGCGTAGCATGACCGCTCACCACTGGGCCGGAAGAGCTGTTGTGTGGATCAGTGGTGCTCATGATGAGCAATGGCCTCCGCAAGCTTGGGGTCACCGAGCGGTAACAACGGTAGCTTTTGTAGATTAAAGGCGAAAAACGCGAGCCACAATCCAATTAAAGCGATGGGCACAACGAAATCGATCCAGCTGGGAATTGCGCGAGTGGTGAATTCCGGCCTGGTCATCCAGAAAAGGTCGACCAACCGGATAAAGATCATCCATAGGGCGACTTTTGGCAACAAGCGGTAATTCCGCTTCAGGTCGCGCGAGAGCAACAGAAAGAACGGCACAAAAAAGTGAAATACCAGCACGATCACGGCGACTGCTCCCCAGCCACCGTAAAGGCGCGTGCGATAGAAGGTGATTTCTTCCGGTTGATTTCCGGACCAGATGATCAGCAGTTGCGAAAAATCAAAATAGGCAAACAACATTACGAAGGTTAACAGCAGCTTGCCCAGGTCATGGATATGGCGTTTTTGTATGAGGCCTTCCATGGGCGGGGTGCGAGAAAGGAGCACTACTACGGCGATCATCAGGGACATGGCCGAAATAAGCTGTCCCGCGACAAACAGGAAGCCATAAATCGTGGAAGCCCAGTGCGGAGAAATGGACATTACCCAGTCGATGGCCGCGAAAGTCATTACGAAAACGTAAAGGATAATTCCCGGTCCAGCCAGCATTTTGAAACGCCGGCGCAGCGCGCGGTCCGACTGGTTAACATCCTGTTCGCGCGACCAGCGATTGAAAATAAGCATTAAACCGATCCATACGACGAAATAAATAATGGCGCGCAGATAAAAGCCGTGAGCAGTCAAATAACCCTGTTGCATCGATGAAAGAGGCTCTTCGCGGACTCTCTCGGGATCAAGCCAGGCGCCGTAGAGATACTTCATGCCAAAAACAATGGGAAGGAACAGGATGGCTAGAAGCGGCAGCGTGCGGGTGGCTGATTCGAGCGGCCGCCGGATGACGATACCCCAATGGCCGCCGGTAAGATGCTGCAGCATTAGTAATCCAAGAGAGCCCAGCGCGAGCCCCAGCACCAGCAAATAGCCCATCAAGTAAGATGGAAAGAAAACCTGCGGCGATTTTATCGCGCCGAAGATGCACACCAGTAAAGCTATTCCGCCAGCCACCAGTGCACCACGTTGCAGGCGGCCCACGCTATCCGGCGCCCTGTAGTCCTGCGCCGTCATTTCGTGGTGCCTCCTGAATTTAATTTTTCGCGCGTTTCGGCGGGTAAATCCGCGACACGCGCGTTGCGAGAGAGTTGCAGCGCGCGCACATAGGCAACAATGGCCCAGCGGTCACGCGGCGGAATTTGCGACGCATAGTTATACATCTGACCGAAGCCATTGGTGATGACGTCGTAGATGTAGCCATTGGGGGCTTGTCGCAAACGATCCTGGTGGTAAGTCGGCGGACGCTTCATGCCCCGCATGACGATCATGCCATTGCCGTCGCCCTGAATGCCGTGACAGGGCGAGCAGAAAATTCTGTAGCGTTCTTGCCCGCGCTCCAGCAGGGCGTCGTTGACGGGCATGGGAAAGTTTGTAGAGTCCTTGGTGACCATCAATTGATCGTTGTCCATGGAGCTTCGAGACACGGTATTTTCCACGGGAGTGCGTACGGAACGCCCATCCGCGAAAAAATCAGAGGGCGAGAGAGCTTTGTTTTTAGGCTGATTTCCCATGTCCTGGTGAAGATTGTCGCAACCGGCAATCATAAAAAGAGTCGCGCCAACGCAGATGGGCCACAGCGCGCGTTTCGACAAACGCACTGGCCAAGCTCTACGCATGACCATGCTCCAGCGGGCCATCCTCTTCGATTACCTCGGTGACGTTTACTGCTTGCAGGCTTTGTAAAAAGCGTGCACATTCGGCGACGCTAAATTTTGGATCAGTAGCCTCGATACAGATGAAGAATCGGTCAGTGGATGCGCGCGCAAATCGCGCCACATTGAAAACCGGATGGTATGGATGTGGCAGCCTATTCATTGCCAGCATTCCGAACACCGCAAACGTTGCGGCGCCCAGAATCGTCAATTCAAAAGTCACAGGAATGAAGGCCGGCCAACTATTGAGCGGGCGGCCGGCAATATTCATGGGGTAAGCAAAAACATTGACCCAATACTGAAATCCAAAGCCGGTTAGGCCGCCGCCGATGCCGCCCAGGAGAGTGACTAGTGGAACCCAGGAGCGACGCAGACCCAGTGCTTCGGATAAACCTTCCACTGGGAATGGGGCGTATGCGTCCATATCTCGGTAGCCGGCATCACGAACTTTGGCGGCCGCGTCAAGAAGCTGTTTCGCGGTTTCGAACTCACCCATCACGCCGTACAGGTGGGAGCGTTGTTCCATTACTCGTGCTCCTCCTCATGGAGGACCAGTTCTCGCATTTCAGCGATGGAAATAGCCGGAAGCACGCGCACAAACAAGAAAATCAGGGTGGTGAAGAGACCTAGCGTGCCGATGAAAGTGGCCCAATCCCAAACCGTCGGAGAGTAGCGGCCCCACGCGGAGGGCATGAAATCGCGCGTCAGGCTGATCACTACGATCACGAAGCGCTCCAGCCACATGCCGATATTCACGACGATCGACATGAGGAAAAGAACCGTGACGTTAGTGCGCATAGCGCGTAGCCACAACAGCTGCGGGGTCAAAATATTGCAAAGAATCAAAGCGTAGTAGTAGTGCGCATACGGCCCGTGGAGCCGCTGCTGTACGAGAAATACATCGAATTTCTGACCGCTATACATCGACATGAAAAATTCAAAGAAATATCCGTAAGCCACAATCAACCCAGTGGCGAGCATCACCTTGGCCATATTTTCCAGATGGCGCATGGTGATGAAATCTTCGAAGTGATAATACTTGCGAAGTGGAATAGCGATGGTCAGCACCATAGCGAAGCCGGAATAAATCGCTCCGGCCACAAAGTATGGCGGGAAAATGGTGGTGTGCCAGCCGGGAACGATGGCAATCGAGAAATCAAAGCTCACCACGGTGTGCACAGACAAAACCAGTGGGGTGGCCAGTCCGGCGAGAAGCAAATAGGCCGACTGGTAGCGGTGCCAGTGGCGCGCGGAACCTCGCCAGCCCATGGCCAGCAATCCGTAGGTCTTCTGCTTCCAACCAGTGACAGCGCGATCACGAAGGGTCGCCAAGTCTGGAATGAGGCCGACAAACCAGAACAGCAGCGAAACAGTGCCATAGGTGGAAACGGCGAACACATCCCATATCAGTGGGCTGCGGAATTGCGGCCAGATCCCCATGGTGCTGGGATACGGGAACATGTAATAAGCCATCCACGGGCGGCCAGTGTGAATCAACGGAAACAAACCGGCGCAAGCTACCGCAAAGAGCGTCATGGCTTCCGCGAAACGGTTGATGGAGGTGCGCCATTTCTGATTGAGCAAATAAAGAATGGCGGAAATCAACGTGCCGGCATGGCCTATACCGATCCACCACACGAAATTGACGATGGCGAATCCCCAACCGATGGGAATGTTAATAGCCCAGATTCCAACGCCTTTGATAATCAGCCAGCCGACCGCGACGGTCAGCATACCGAGTACGGAGAATGCGACTGCAAAGCCTACAAACCAGCCCAAAGTTGTAGGTCGAGTTAAAACCGCCGAGCTGATCTGCTCGGTTACGGATTCATAGGTGTGTCCCGGTCCAAGAACCGGCTGAAGCCGCGGAATCTCCGGAGAATTGATGGGCGGCTGCGCGACGCTCATGCCTTCTCCGTTGTGGATGGTGAGAGATCGGGGTTGGGGTTGCGTACCGCGGCGAGATAGGTGGTGCGCGGACGCGCATTCAACTCGCCCAAAATCGAATAGTTGCGTTGCTGTGCCTTCAACTTGGCAACGCGCGTTGATGAATCGTTGGCATTGCCAAAAATGATGGCTTCACTGGGGCACGCCGCCTGGCAGGCGGTGACGATTTCGCCGTCGCGGATTGGGCGATTTTCTCTTTCCGCGTCAATGCGCACATTGTTGATGCGCTGCACGCAGTACGTGCACTTTTCCATGACTCCGCGGCTGCGCACGGTGACTTCCGGATTACGCAGCAGCTTCAGTTGGGGCGTTTCCCAATCCTGGAAGCGCAGGAAATTAAAGCGCCGCACCTTGTACGGGCAGTTGTTCGAACAGTAGCGCGTGCCGATGCAGCGATTGTAGGTCATGTCATTCAGACCCTCGGCGCTATGTACCGTAGCTCCCACCGGGCAAACCTGCTCGCACGGTGCGTTTTCGCACTGCATGCAGGGCACCGGCTGGAAAAAGGTGTCGGGATTGGCGAGCGCGTCATGAGTATTGGTGCTTGGATCGTTGGTAGCCGTTTCGGCAAGGTAATAGCGATCGATGCGAATCCAATGCATTTCGCGGCCGCGCATGACCTGATCCTTGCCGACAACGGGAATATTATTTTCTGACTGGCAAGCGACCACACAGGCGTTGCATCCATTGCAACTGTTCAGATCGATGGCCATGGCCCAGGCATATCCGGGATAGGCGAATTCTTTGTACAGCGTGAGTTCTTTGGGCGGCTGTTCGTCGTCCTTGTGCGCGAACGCGGGGTTTTGCTTGTACTCGTCCAACGTGCCAGAGGCCAGAATCTTCCGGCCTTCCATGTTGAAATGGTATTGCGTGCACGCCATTGGATACTCGTCGCCAGTTTTCCTGATGCTACCGCCGGTGGCAGCCCACATCGCGTAGGAACTACGCACTGCGTAGGCGTTGAACCCCTTATTGGAGCCGGTGTAGCCAGCCTTTTTTCGGCCGTAGCCCAAGGGGAGAACCACGACGCCATCAGCTTGCCCGGGAAGAATCCATGCCGCGGCAGTTACTTTGCTGCCAGAAAGAGAAATGTCGACGACGTTGCTAAGAATCTGGCCGTGCTCGCCGCCGCGGGCCGCGGCTTTCTGCGTCAACCCAAGCGATTCCGCCGTTTTCGGGCTGACCATCGCTGCGTTATCCCACGTTAATTTGGTGAGCGGCTTGGGCAGTTCCTGCAGCCAACCGTTGTTGGCAAAGCGTCCATCGTAAACGCTGGGGTCCGGGCGGAAAATAAATTCGAGCGCGTCCGTCGGAACGGGATTGGTAGCCGGCAAGGTGGCAGCCGACGCGACAGTAATTGGATTTAACGTGGTGTTGGCCACCACCCCGTCGTGCAGCGATTTTCGCCAGAATTTTTCGAAGTCAGCGCCACTGTGCGAAGTCTTCAGCCGTTCACGCATTGCGTCATAGGCGGTAACGCCGGGCTTGTCACTAAACGCCACAAGAAATTCGTAAGCCGAGATTGTGTTGTACAACGGAGCGATCAGTGGCTGGACGATACTTAAAGTGCCGTCGAAAGCGCGAACATCGCCCCAGGCTTCCAGATAGTGCGACTCGGGTAGGTGCCATTGGCAATACTCGGCGGTCTCGTCAAAGTGGGAGCTGAGATGGATTACGTTGCGAACTTTCTTAAGTTTGGTTGCAAAATCGAAATCGTGAGGGGCATCGTAAACAGGATTTCCGCCCACGATCAGCAAGGTATCAACGGTTCCTGCCGCCATGTCATCGCAAAGATTACGCAGCGATTCCAATTGATTGACCGGCGTGGCCTCGACCGGGTCGGTGTAATAAACGGTGTTTCCCACGTTTCCCAGCGCAGCATTGATGGCGTGAGCCAGCGCATGAATTTCCGTGGGCTGATACTCCCCGGGAATAACCAGCGAAGCGGCGCGATGCGCTTGCAACTCTCCGTGAACGGTCTCCAGCCAGTGTTGCACTGCGGCAGGCATTTCGGCGGTACCGCCCAATCCAATTTTGGCGGCCAAAGCGCGAGTGAACAATCCGACATCACTGGAACGTAGTGGTAAGCGATGATCCGCACTGGCGCCCGTGATGGACGGCGTCGGTTCCACCACATAGAGCCGGTTCATTTCCGAGGATTCATTTTCCAGTTTGCGGCGGCGGTAAAATTCCTTCATGTAGCGGATGTGGCCAGGCCCTTGAGCCATAAAATCCGCGTCCAGCGATAGGATGACCTCAGCCTTTTCCGGGCGGTAAACGGTATTGACATAGCGCCCAAAGGCCATTCGCGAACCTTCCCGGGCGCCGTCATTCCCGGCTGGCTCCCATTGGTGCCATTTGGTCTTGGGGTACAACTTGGTGAGCGCCTGAATCTGTCCGCTGACGAGCGGCGACGTCACCGAGCCTGTAAGGATGCGGAAACCTTCGCCATTCAACGTACTCATCGCGGCTGCGGTGGCTTGCGCAGCGTCTCGAAACGCGGACAGCGAGCTAACTGTGCCCAAGTAACTAGGCACCTGAGCTCGGTCGGGATCGTATAAATCCAGAATCGAAGCCTGCACAAAGGAATCAATCGCGCCGCGGCTGGAGGGGTGATCAGGATTGCCTTGGATGTTAGTGGGGCGGCCTTCGTGGCTTTCGACCAAAACGCCGATGGCGTCAGCGCCAAAAGGCATGGCCGTAGCGTAGAACTGAGGTTTCCCGAGCACCAAGCCCTCGGGTTGAGTCACGTAGGGGATGATGTGTTCTTCGGGGGCTATGCCGCAGCCGGACAAGCCGGCAAAGGCCAGCGAGGCGGCCATCAATTTCAGGAAATCGCGACGGTCAACCGAATCGTCCCACTCGGAAGCCTGCCGGGGAAATTCTCGATGCAACAGTTGTTCGAATCGCGGATCGTCGGCCAGCTCCTCCAAAGTGCGCCAATATTGCTTGCCGGTCTTGGATTTTAGCTTGGCGCGCACAGCCGCGAGATCGAGCGGATGCACTTGCGTTGGGTTGTGATCCAAGCTATCCGCGGCGTTTACATCGCCACCCTCATGATCATGCTCATGCGCCTCATCGTGTTGATGATGAAATTTGTCGCTTACGTCGTGCATTTTCGTTTCGATGTTGTCGTTCTCTCGCATACCGTCCATTAACGATGACACGTTGAGCAACTGGTCAAGTCATACGTGCTGCGAAGATGATTTTGCGCCGCCAACTGCTTGCCGATTTCGGCCTGATTCGCCGGAGGTTGCCAATTCATATCGGTAATCTGATCGTGTGGCCGCAAATTCTTCTCAGGATTGCGATGGCAATCCAGACACCAACTCATTGTCAATTCTTTGGCCTGAAACATGAGAGGCATCTGATCGACCTGCCCGTGACACGACGAGCATCCGATACCCTTATTCACGTGAATGCTATGATTGAAATATACGAAATCCGGTAGCCTGTGGACCTTTATCCACACAATCGATTTATCGGTGCGATAGCTTTCCCGCACCGGCTCCAGGTATGCCGCGTCTTTGAACAACACCGAATGGCAGTTCATACAGGTTTTGGTCGGGGGAATACCGGCCTGCGCGGAAGTTTCCACACCGCTATGACAATAGCGGCAGTCAATGCCATCGTCACCAGCATGATGTTTGTGGCTGAACTGGATGGGTTGATCGCGCACGATGTTTTGCCGGGTGTAATAAGGAGCGCGCGCAAACATCAAGATGCCGGTGAGTCCCAGCGTCACCGCCAAAACAGCAAATAGAAGACTGAATCGAGCGATAGAGTTTGCGCTGCGGTGAAAAATCTGGGCCATGTTCAATCTTGTACGTGAGAGTGGGGTCGCACCGAATGGAAAACGGCTACCTGGGCGTCCGCAACTCTATCCGGGAAGTGCATTGCCCGGCTCCGTTAACGCGATAGTGTCCATCAAAACATTCTGGAATGCAACAAACTATGCAGCAATTTGTGAACAAGATATGGATTGAAGGTAACGATAAGTTCGAATTTTGCGAAATGTACCATAATGGTATTACGTATTACGTAAATAACAAGCCATTTTGGGGTACTATTGAGTGGGCATTTTCGCCACGCACTAATCTTTCCGAGGGCCATCCGCCGAAATGGCTCTTCGCGTATCGTCGCATTTGCGACTTCAGGTCACGGCCCGCAGTTGTTCTTAGCTGGATGGTTTCTGCAGCTTGCCGGTGAAGATCGCATCCAGGCTTTGGAATTCATCCAAGTCTTGTGGCCGCCACGCGCCCCCGAATTTTTGCAGGGAAGTTTGCACTTCCGGCATGGACCGGCCGCGCAAGATCTTGCGTAACTTTACCCACTCCAGATGCGCCTGCGTTGATTCTTCTGGGCTGGCGTCTCCGCGAAATGCTCTCGCTGCACTCGCAGCAGACCCGTACTCGTCGTTGAAATCTTCGTGCAGGTAACCGGAAAAAAATTCCTTGAGCACTGGAAATTCACTGGCGTCAAACCCGACGGCCTTTTTCTTTTGCTGGGGTGTCATCGGCGGTCCTCGGGATAGCTAGTTAGAACATAAAAATTATCAGGGCCGTCGGCTTTCAAGACAATGACCGCTTGTGTTGTGGGAGACGAGCTTTCATCTCCATGCCTCATGCTTCGTCCGATTACGCGGCCGGCGTCAAAATGCAGCGCCAGGTTCGGCCGGCGGTAGCCACGCTCTTCCCATCGCGCAATTTTGTTGTGCTCCGCGCGCAAAGCCTGGCCTATCGTATCTTCGGCTACCTCGCGATCGGTCCAAGTGGAAGCCGCAGAAATGTTGCGTTCTGCGTCCAAACGCTCGCGAAGTTCCTGGTCAGAACGGCCCACATGTTTGTCGAGAGTATGTCCGCCGCGAGCTTCATCGCGCGCCAGATCATATCGCGCAGGGTGATCGTCCGGTCGACTCGGAACGCCTCTTTCAGCGCTGGGCATTTCGCCGCGCGGTATTTCGGGCAAACCAGGATCAGGCGACGCACCGCATCTGCCGACCCAGAACAGTAAAACAAAAAAACAAATTACCGCTATGCATCGCTTCATGCGTTTAACATCCCTACCGGCTTCTCGAGGGCTGAAAAAATTGCTGGTTAAACGGCTCTCGTGAACGGAATCCGCTATTAAACCACCAGCATAACCGAAACGGAGCAGGACGTCTGACAAACGCTGCGATTAAATGTTTATGGCTTATTTTTCTAACGAAATGGAGTATACCGTTGGCTGGCAAAGAGAAGCACTCCGAGGTGAAAATGGCATCCCATATTGATGTCGCGAAACGAATTTTCGATGACGCCAAAGAACATACTAGCCAGCACGAGAACTCGGCGCAGTGGGATTTACTTAACGGCCTGTCAGAACTTTGCCTGGCGGTTGCGGCGTTGGAAGTGGAAGTTGCACAGCTAAAGACCGAGATTAAGAAACTTCAACAATAAAATACCGCCAAAAAATAAGGCGACTCGAATAGTCGAGCGTTGCTGTGGGCGACCAAACCTGTGAGCCCCGATGGTTACGCGCGTGCAGGAACTCCGTGTCTGCATGCTAATATGAAAAAGAAATGGGGCGTGGTCCAACTGGTAGGACACCTCACTGTTAATGAGGACGGTGAAGGTTCGAATCCTTCCGCCCCAGCCAATTTTGCTGTTCCGAATGATAGTTAACTGGTGCCAGCCGGTTTTCGGGATGACTGGGCCGCCCCAGCTGGCATCCCTTTGGGATTACGAGCGATAACGTGAAGCTGCGCGAATCACAGTGATCAGTTGTTCGGGCTTCATGGGCTTGGCGAGAATATCGAAGTGATGGCCTTGGCGGCGAGCCTTTTCCAGCAAATCCACGGTGGCCGCCTGTCCTGAAAAAAGAATAATTTTGCAATCTGGAACAATTTCGCGAAGACGTATCCCCGTTTCGACGCCGTTCAGGCCGGGCATGATTACGTCGCTCAAAACAACAAAGCGCTGACGACTCACACCATTGCTATCCGACGCCGGCATAGTCACAGGTATGTCTCAAAATAGGAACGCGCCATCATATGCGTTAAGCGGGAAACTGCCCCATACAGGATTCCCTGTAGTGTGTCGAAAAATGTGGACTTATTGGCCTGAAGAGACGGCAAGGCTCGCCCGAGTACTAAGAGCGGGACTATCCTACAGGGACCGGAGCACTCGCTAAGTGCCGAAGGTGGCTGGTCAAGGATTCACAAAGAGAAGGCCTTTTTACTAGCCTCTCTCGGTGGGAAGGCCCGCGTCGCGCCAACCTTTCCAGCCGCCATCCATCGATTCCACGTTGGTGTACCCCATTTTTTGAAGGCTCTCGGCCACCAGCGCCGAGCGAAATCCTCCACCGCAGTACAAAACAAGCTTCGCGTCGGTTTGCGGGACGCGTTGTTCAATGTCGCGTTCAATAATTCCTTTGCCAAGGTGTACAGCGCCGGGCAAATGTCCTTGCATCCATTCGTTATCTTCGCGCACATCGATCAACATAAGGTTCTCGCCGGCGTCAATGCGGCGCTTTACATCGGCGACGTCAGTTTCTTTAATTTTGGCCTTAGCTGCTGTGACCAGTTTCATAAACTGCGCTGCATGTGCCATGAGGCCCTCCGAAAGTTGCCTTTAAAATAGCCATCAGTAGCGTAGCCTAGCACGCCGCATTAACCCTCAACAAAGCGCAGCATATTGAACTCAAATCGATTTCTCGCTTTTCTACGACTCTTTGCTGTGCGCGGAATGGGGGAGGGTCAAGGCTTGCTTGTTGGCGATGAGGTTCCTGATTTTAACCCCACTGTGTTGGTCGCGGGCTTCGCCGGCGGGAGTTTGCAAGCACGCTGCACTTCGGAACCGACAAACCCGGCGCGGAAGCGGCTAGATTCGCGCACCCGCGTCCGCAACCCATCGATCACTGCCGGAATTGGAACTTGCGGAACACCGCGAATGGTAAAAATCATCAGCGCCGCTTCGCCGGGCGAGTCGACGCTCGAGCCGATGCCCACGCCTTGTACACCAGCCTGTTTCATCAGAGCTTCGACGTGCGCCGTGTGCACCACCTTCGCACGGGCCATTTCCGCGGCGGAAACGGGGTACACCAACTGCGGCGTGGTAGCGGATTTTTCCAGCAAGGCGCTGTCTTCCGCGGAAATTGCTCCGCGCTTCGAAAAAAGCGGCTGCTCGATAACCCGGGTTCGAACACCATCCACCTGGAGAGGTAAATTCGTTCGCGATTCTCCCTGCGTGACAAAAAATAAAATCGCCGGTTCCTTGGGATTATCGTAGCTCTGCCCCACGCCGACGGCTTGCACTTCCGGATAAGCGAGCAAATCCGAGGTATGCAAGTCGCGAATTGCCGTGGCTTTCTGTATAACCTGGGCGGACATCGAGGCCGGCACCACGGTCTTCGCTGATTGCGGTGCTGTGGGCAGAGTGCATCCGATGACCGCGTGCGCGCCCCCGCCCACGAACGTCACGTTGTTTCCGCCGCTTGCGAAGAAATTCAAAACATCAGCGACCGGATTGCCCACCGTATCGGTGTCCGATCCCGCGTAAAGCAAAGCCACTGGATTCGCCGTATCTTGCGTGACGATCAGCGAACCGGAGTCGCCTTCCCCGCTGAAATCACCGCCTATGACGCCGATCTGATTTGAATAGTTCGCGGTAAATTTGTTTCCGGTGCCGTCGCAATTCACGGTGTAATCGACGCTAGTGGCAATATTCGTCGCTTCGATCGTGGAACAAGTCAATCCGGTGGAGCGGCCAGATTTCGCGACCGCCTGACCGACGGAAACGCTGCTCGCGGGCAATCCTGTGCCTGCTTGCGGAGCGTCCGCTACGGGAACTCCGGTGGAGTCGAGCGTAGCGCCGAGGTAAATAATCTTTCCGGCGGGATCAACCTTCCCGGCGATAACCTGCGCGATGGCCGCGTCGACATTGGTACTCGGGTTGGCTTGCAAATTAGAGAACTGCGACAAATTCGCAACGGTGGTGGTTCCGGCAGTGGTGCAGGTCGCCGTATCAATCAAGCCGGGCTGTATGATGGCATCACCGATGGTGGCCCCATCGCTGCGTGCCAGGATGTGGTTGTCGCTCAAAATATATTGCACGCCGCCACGGGTAACCAGGGAACCGAGGGTGCCCCCGCAGCACGTGATGGTGTTTTTATTGTTGTTGTTAACGAAATCGTTGGCGTTGCCGCCCGAAGATCCAAGCTCGACGGGCGTGGATTGGGCGTTGCCATTGTCGGGAACGATGGTCACAGTGGAAGTCCCGCTGACACCAGTGTCCGCTTGAGACACCGCGTTAACCGTAACCGTGGTCGTCACCGTGTTCTGGGTGCTATCGATTTTTGTTGGTACGGAAGCAGGCGCCACGTACAGCCCAGTGCTGGAAATGAAACCCAGTTTTTGGCTGCCGCCCGGGGTGCCGTTCACTTCCCATGTCACGGTGGTGTTGGCACTGCCAGTAACCGTGGCGGTGAACTGCTGCGTAAGAAAATTCGGGACACTCGCGGTAGCGGGCTGAACTGCAACCGTGATTGCCGACTCCGTAGTCGTAGTGGTGGTGCTGCTGCTGCCACTGCAACCGCTAAAAAACAAAATGATGGAAGAAAAAAATAGGCTTGCGGCTGCTCGGGTCATGAGTGTTCCTTGGAGGGGCAACCTCTTAAACTAGCATGGCCGGGGCTGGCAAGACCGCGAACTTAAGCGCCGTTTCCGAACGCAAAAATCAAAAAAGGTGGGTTGGCGGTCCAAAGCAACGCGCGCACACGCCACCCTACTAAGAACCCTCAATGCGGCAAAAGGTTGCGCATCCTTGGATACCGCGAAGCGAAGACCGCACCTTAATCCAGATCGCGCCAATTCGGTCCGGAACATACTTCGACCAGTAGCGGAACAGCGATTTTGTGGACCCCTTCCATCTCTTCTCGGACCAATTTCGAGACGACCGCAAGTTCATTTTCAGGCACCTCGAAAACCAGCTCATCGTGCACCTGTAAAATCATCTTGGCTTGCAGTTTTTCTTCAACCAACCGCCGGTCAATACTGATCATCGCCAGCTTGATAAAGTCCGCAGCGGTTCCTTGCAGCGGCGAATTGAGCGCCGTGCGTTCCGCGAAATTACGCAGTTGAAATTGCGCGGAATTAATTTCAGGGATCGGCCGAATTCTGCCGAATAAAGTTTTGGCTACTCCGGTAGCCCGGGTGTCCGCCAGCGTGTCGTCGAGATATTGTTTAACGCCGCGATAGCGAGTGAAGTAGGCGTTGATAAACTGCGCGGCCTCGCGGTTCTCGATATTCAATTGCTGCGCCAGGCCAAAAGGCGAAAGCCCGTAAATAATTCCAAAGTTGATGACCTTGGCGGCGCGGCGATGCTCGGCGGTCTGCGCCATTTGTCCCACGCCAAAAACTTCCTGCGCCGTACGCGCGTGGATGTCTTCGCCGCTGTTGAAAGCCTCCAACAACACAGGGTCGCGAGAAAAGTGCGCCATGATGCGTAGCTCGATCTGTGAATAGTCGGCCGATAGCAATACCTTGCCTTCGTCGGCCACAAAAGCAGCGCGAATCTGGCGCCCCAATTCCGTTCGAATCGGAATATTTTGCAGGTTGGGATCGGAAGAGCTCAGCCGTCCGGTAGCCGTGCCGGTCTGCGAATAACTGGTATGAAGCCTTCCGGTTTCGCGGTTCACCAATTTTGGCAATGAATCGACGTACGTGGATTTGAGCTTGGCAATTTCCCGGTACTCGATAATTTTTCGAGGTAACGGGTGCTTGGCCGATAATTCTTCCAGAATATCCACCGCCGTCGAACGACCCTTAACCCGCCCGCGACGCTGCGAAGGCTGCAGGTTCAACTTGTCGAATAGAATTTCCGCCAGTTGCGTTGGCGAATTGACATTGAATTCCATGCCAGCAAATTCCCAAACTTCTTTTTCCAACCGGCGTATTTCTGTTTCCATGACCTGAGACATGGCGTCGAGCGCTTTAGGATCGACGCGAATCCCGGTGCGCTCCATGTCTGCCAGGACCGGCGCGAGTGGCAGATCGATTTTTTGGTATACGTTGGCGATTTGTTCGGCGCCAATCTGCGCCTGCAAAGCAGGGGCGAGCCGCTGCAGATAATCGGCGCGCTCTCCGGGTCCGCCGCCCATCATGGAATTGAATTGCCGCATGACCACGTCGGTAAAATTGTGATTGGCGGTGGTCGGCCGCAATAAATAGGAATAAATTTGCGTAGCGTGCAGAACGTTGGCCATGCGGCCGGCAAGCAAATGAAACAGTTTCGGATCGTGAACAATTTTGGGGCGCTGCGGGTCGGTTAGCAGCGGTCGTAACGCCGTGAGCGCTTCACCCTTTTCATCCATCCACACCGCTCGACCTTCGCCAGGTTTGGACGACACTTCAATCGAAGCGATGCGGGTGCCGAATCCCTCGGATTCTCGATCACCGGGTTCCAGATTCAGCCAGACGGCGATCGGCTGTTCGGGCGCTAGCTGTGATAAATAGTCTCGGAATTCGCCGGCATTCGCGAATTGCAGATAATCGGTTTTCAGCACCGGCCCGGCAGTAGCCGGAGCTGTGGAGGCGACGGTTTCAGATCCCAACTCTTTCAGCAGTGAGTTGAATCCCAATTCGCGATACAACGCTGCCAGTAACGGCAGATCCGGCTCCCGCCGTTGCAAGTTGTCCAGGTCGAGGGTGATGGGCACGTCGCTGTCAATTTTCGAAAGCTCTTTGCTCAACAGCACGTATTTTCCATTTTTTTGCAACGCCTCGCGATAGCTGGCTCGCTTTACTTCAGCGGCCCTGCGCAGCGCTTCTTCCGCTGAACCGAACTGCAAGATTATTTCTCGCGCGCCAACTTCTCCGATACCCGGCTTACGGCGCTCGCCGGGAGCGGGCTTTTCGTTCGGATCGCGCGCGCCCGGGATGTTGTCAATGCTGTCGCCCATCAAGGCCATCACATCCGTGACTTTGTTAGGGGGCACGCCAAGTATTTCTTCGACTTTTTTTTCGTCCACGATGACGTCGCTCTTCGCGGCGCCGGTACCGGTCCGTAGCACTTTCACCCCATCGTGAACCAGTTGCAGCATGTCTTTATCGTTGGTGACCAGCACTACGTCCACGTTTGCCTTGGTGGCTTGTTTTGCAAGCGCGCCCAGAACATCGTCGGCCTCGAAGCCGTCCCATTCGAGGATCGGCAAACGCATGGCTTCGCACAGGCGCCTCACGAAGGGTAGTTGAATGGAGAGCTCATCGGGCATTTTGGGCCGGTGCGCTTTATATTCTTGGAAAAGTTTGTCGCGAAAGGTGGGCTTGCTGGTATCGAAAACGATGCCCACATAATCGGGCTGATAATCCTTCAAAATTCTGCGCAAAATATTGTTAAACAGAAACGGAACGGTAGTGGGAACTCCGGCGCTGGTGTTCATGCGAACCATCGGCGCATAGAAGGCCCGGTAAATATGGGCCATGGCGTCGACCAAAAATAACTTTTTCTTTCTTAAAGGCATCTGCGCGAGTATAGCAAACGCTCCGAAGCAAGCAGGCTAAGGGCCGGCGCTAAAAAGTTGATACAGGAATCAGTGCGAAAATCGGCTAGAAAGGATTAAAAATGGCCAGAACACCATCACGCAAAAATAATACGTCGAGTGTTTAGCTTTTGTTACTGCAGACTAGGATCAACTTCAGGCGGAGGCTGAATCACCAGCAAGAGTTTCGTTCCTGCATCGAGGCGAACGTTCTTTCCAGCTGACAATAACACGGTGCCGTCCGAACCCTCTGACAGCGGTGTGTACACTTTCAGATCGGATCCGCCCAAAGCCCCTTGGCTGTCAGGCGTGAGCATGCCCTGCTTGGTTACGCCACCCTGCGTCGCGGGGAGTCCCGATGACTGAGCGTGCGATGCCGCTTCGGTGCTGGCCGGAACGACTGTGGCATTCGAACCGTCTCTGGGCGTAAAGTCTTCCGCCGATGGATAATCTCGGCGGTCTTCGCTCGCAGGCGCCATTCGGTTTGAGACAGAACCGTGACCGGTTACGAGCGCCTGTATCCCTGCGTTCATCATAACTTCCTGGCCGTTCTTCAAGACCGCTTTGTCGAACCTTACAAACAGCGCCGATCCTTTTCCAGTCCGCGCGGAAGACGCACGCACCAGGTGACCATGAATCTTTGTGCCCCTCGGAAAAATCACGGTGCGCTCATAGGTGACCGTCTCAGCTGCCTCGGCGGTAACCGGGTCGCCGGCTTTATTGCGACTGGCGTCCAAGGGCGTAAGCAAAATGGCATTAAACGAAGTTCCAACGCAGAATGGCGCAATAACAGGATCAGGCACTGAACTCAATTTTCTGGCGTCTGCGGCTGTGTCCGGCGGGGTTTGGGCGAATCCCAGAGGAACGATAAGAGCGGCAGCGACGAGTAGAATGACTAAATACTTCGTCATCGCATCCCCCTCACTACATTTACAAGCCTACCAGAACGTGGGGGTTTTTAACATACATGGAGCTGTGTAAATAGCGGCAACACTAGAACAATATCCGGCGAGCTAACACTAATGAGAAGCCACAGCGCCGGTAACTAGAAGCAGTCTGGTTCCACTGTCAAGTTTCACATTTTTACCAGTCGATTTGATGATCGAGCCTTGCCCCTCGCCTGCGGCGTTTAAGTTTAGGTTATGCAGGCCAACGACCCCGCGAGTATTGGCGTCCCACGAGCCAGTATTTGCATTTCCAGGATTCGAGGGGTCTGCGGCCACGGAAGGATCGCCGATGCCATTAGGGGTCGACGATGCGCCGTTCATACTGCCGCCACGAGACGTACCCTGAGACGTCCCTTGGACACCACTCCCCGGTGCAGGACGCGCTCCTCCTACCGGTTCGCCCGCGGGAGTTTGATTGCTATCAAACGAGCTTGATGGTGGGGCTCCGACAGCTTGAATGCCCGCGTTCAAGGGAATCTCCTGGCCAGTTTTCAAAATGGCTTTATCGAATACCAGACCAAGCGATGACTCAGGCTGTCCCGCACTACGTGCCGAGGCCGCGGTGACATGGCCGGTGATCTTTGTACCCTTGGGCAATACGGTTCTGCCGTCGTTAGTCTTGAGATCAGTAGCCGTGCGAGCGTTTACCACCTCGCCTGGTTTCACTTTTTTTGAATCCAGCGAGCCGGTTAATTCCGCATTGATGAGAGTGCCGGTTACGAACGTAGTTAGTTCGCTCGGTGAAGTTTCCGTGGTTTTCTGGGTATTAGCGCCTTGCGCTTGCTGGCCCGCTAGTGCTGATTGCTCTCCGAGCTGCGCGCCGGCCTGCGAATCGGGCTGCGATTGCGCAGCTGACCCCATGGCGCACACGGCTGCGAAGCAAAGTGAGGTAAAAATTTTTATGGTCGGTCTTAGTTTATACATTTTCAGCTCCCCGCGAATTGCACCCTCAAGTGTAAAAGCTCAAATTTCCGACAGAACGCAGTTTGCTCCAGGTCTCACTAATTTGATGTGTTTAACGCCTGGAAAGTTTTCGAGAAGATTTGGGCTAGGATGACTGTGAAACTCAAGTCATTCTAATGCTTAATTAAAAATGTCCACGCTCCGACATTTTTTTCTCAAACCAAGCACTTAGCGCGCCTTCTAGTACTAACCCTTGTCTTCTGGGTGAGCTGCGGAATTACACGATGCCTAGCGTTTTGCCGACTTCGGCCAGCGTATCGGCCGCGCACAGCAACTGCTCGCGCTTATGCGTCGCGCTCACGATGGCCCGCAACCGGGCTTTGCCTTCCGCTACAGTGGGGTAGCCGACCGCTGGAGCAAACACGCCGGCGTCGAAAAGCTTGCGCGAGAACTCAAACGCTTTCGCGGCTTCGCCGACGTGAATGGGAATAATGGGAGTCTCGCTGACGCTGAATTGGAATCCACGTTTTTTCAATTCGCGTTTGAAGAATTTTGTGTTCGACCACAATTTTTTGACCAGACGTTCACCTTCCGGCGAATCGAGCAGCGTGAAAGCAGCCTGGCAGGCCGCCGCTGTAGCTGGCGGATGAGACGTGGAAAAAAGGAATGGCCGCGCGCGCAGGTAAAGATAATCGATCAAGTCGCTCGACCCGCAAACATAGCCGCCCATCGCCCCAATGGCTTTACTCAAAGTCCCCACTTGAATATGCACGCGCCCATGACAATTCAAATGGTCCACCGTCCCACGGCCGCCGCGCCCCAGTACGCCCGAGGAATGCGCATCATCAATCATCATGATGCAGTCGTATTTTTCCGCCAGGGTACATAGCTCGGGCAGCGGAGCGATATCGCCATCCATCGAAAAGACGCCGTCCGTAATGATTAATTTGTGACCATTCCAGTTGGCCGTTTCCTGGAGGATGCGTTCGCAATCCTTAACATCTTTGTGCTTGAAGACTTTTATGGTGGCTTTTGATAAGCGCGCCCCATCGATAATGGAAGCGTGATTCAGCTCATCGGAAATAATTAAATCTTCCTTGCCCAGCACGGCGGAAACCGTTCCGGCGTTGGCGGTGAAACCGGACTGGAACACCACGCAGGCTTCCACGTTTTTGAACCGCGCGATCTGCTCCTCGAGTTCCATGTGCAGCTTCATGGTGCCCGCGATGGTGCGCACCGCGCCCGCCCCTACACCGAATTTGCGCGTAGCCTCGAGCGCCGCCTTGCGCAGCGCTTTGTGAGTCGTGAGTCCCAGATAATTGTTGGAAGCCAGATTAATAATTTCCTTGCCATCAAAAACGGCAACAGGTTTTTGCTCGCCCTCGAGAACGCGGAGCTTCGGAGCGATTCCCTTATTGCGCAAGTCCTGGAGATGTTCAGAAATATAATGAAGCGGAGATGGTTTGCTGGCGGTAGCTGCGGTGTCTGACATCGGAACAACTCCTTACACGTTTACATTCGATACGTTGGCATTCGCCTTCATGGCGAAGAGTCTCAGTACGGCACTCCATCGGGATACATCAGAATCTTTCCCGCCAGGCCGCCCCGCAAAAGGCTAAAAGCCTCTTCAAATTTTTCCAGCGAGGTGCGCTCTCCAAACAGCGAATCCAGATTCAGCCGTCCGGCTTTGAGCAGCGCAGTCATTTGCACCCAGGTGCCGTACATCCGCCGGCCATAGATGCCTTGCACCGTCGCGCCTTTAAAAATTACGTCGTTCACCAGGTCGAGCGGAACCGACTCCGTCGGGATTCCCAGCAGGGAAGCCCGGCCGCCAGCGCGTAATGCTGCAAATCCCTGCTGGATCGCGGTGGGATTGCCGGACATTTCCAGCAAAACGTCCACGCCGGTGTTGGAAGTGTCGGCCAGTATCTGCTTCACCGCATTTCCTGAGGATGGGTCGAGAACCACATCGGCGCCCATTTTACTGGCCATGGCGCGGCGTTGCGAATTAGTCTCGGTGGCAAATACCGTGGAACTACCACAAGCCTTGGCGACGGCTATGGACATCAGTCCAATCGGACCGCAGCCGGTAACCAGCACCGTTTTGCCGGCGATTTCTCCTGCGAGTACGGTGTGCACAGCGTTCCCCAATGGATCGAGAATAGCTCCGTAATGTTCGGGGATGGCTGGATTGAGTTTCCAAATGTTCGATGCGGGAATTTTTACGAATTCAGCGAACGCCCCGTCGCGATCGATGCCAATGATGCGCAGGTTCTGGCAGATGTGTGCTTCGCCGAGGCGACACTGATGGCAATGGCCGCAACTCAAATGCATCTCGGCGCTCACTTTGTCGCCTGCTTTTACAGCCGTCACCTCTTCGCCAACGCGCTCCACAACCCCGCTGAATTCGTGTCCCAAAGTTACGGGAGGCTTAATCCGCCCTTGCGACCAGCGATCCCATCCATATATATGTAGGTCGGTACCGCAAATGGAGGCGGCCGTAACGCGTACGAGGACGTCGGTGGGGCCGATAGTGGGCACCGGCGCGGATTCAAACGACAATCCGGCCCCTGCGTGCATTTTTCGCAAGGCATTCATTTGTCCAGACTTAGTCACGGACATCTATCGCGGCTCCCAGTTAGAAGGCAACTTTTGGATGGTAGCACATTACGCCAAGGTGACCGGTTGCGCGAACTCGATGAAATCACCTGTCAGGACACCGAGCAAAGGATCGATTGAACCCGCGACATTCGGCGCCACAAACCGGCGTGCTCATCATTGATCTTAGAATACACGCCTCTCACTAAGCGCTTTAAGAGCAATATTGGACGTGCTATTCTCTCCCCGCTATGATGTCCATCGCTCCGAAGCCAGTTACGCGAACGACTACCATGACGTCGACTACGACGCCGACTATTTGCGCTTCGGGCGAGTGGAGAAACCGCTAGATAAATAGCAAAAGTTTCCAACCCACCGCCGGAAGCGCCTGGCGGTGGGTTTTTTCTTTAGGCCCGCATCCAGAACGCTCCGGCGAAATTAGGAGCCGAGACATGAGCCTCGATAGTGCGCAGCAAGACTCAAAAGACAATATGCCTATGAGGCATAAAGCCGCTGGAAAAACCTTGCCTGGCTATTCCGCTCAACCTCTAGAAAAAAAGTGGCGCGCTGGAGTTCTAGGCGCTACCGGCCTGGTGGGCCAGCGCATCGTCAAGCTGCTATCGAATCATCCCTGGTTCGAACTCACTGAGGTGGCGGCGTCGGAACGTTCCTCCGGTAAACGTTATTTCGAGGCAGCTCGCTGGCATCTCGACGGGCCGATCCCAGAAAATGCCCGCGATCTGACCGTTAAAGGGTTGGAGCCCACACTGGATTGCGATTTTGTTTTCTCGGCGTTGGATTCCTCAGTCGCCGGCGGCGCGGAAGAAGATTTTGCCCGGGCCGGTTATCCGGTGGTGAGCAATTCCAAAAACCACCGCATGGATGCGTATGTTCCTTTGCTGATTCCGGAAGTAAACGCCGCGCATCTGGAGGCCATTCCGACCCAGCAAAAGAAATGTGGATACGACAGAGGTTTCATCGTCACCAATCCCAATTGCTCAACGGCGGGGCTGGTGCTGGTGCTCAAGCCGCTTGCCGATGCTTTCGGCTTGGAGAAAGTGTTTGTGGTCACGCTGCAGGCGGTGTCTGGCGCGGGTTATCCCGGCGTGGCGACCATGGACATTCAGGGCAACGTCATTCCCTTCATCAGCGGCGAAGAAGAAAAAATGGAAACCGAGCCGCAAAAGCTGCTTGGTAAATGGGATGGCTCGCGCTTCGTGGATGCCGGCGTGGGCTTAACCGCGCATTGCAACCGTGTGCAGGTGCTGGATGGCCACCTGGAGTGCGTGAGCATCGGACTAAAAAAAATCGCATCCTTGCGTGAAGTCCAGGAAGCGCTGCGCACCTTTGAAGTGGATGCCGAACTCGCCGCGCTGCCTTCCGCGTTGCGCCATCCCATTCTCGTGATGGACGAAGAAAACCGCCCGCAACCGCGGCGCGATGTCGACGCCGGAGGCGGCATGGCTGCGGTTGTCGGGCGAGTGCGGGAATGCCCGCTACTCGATGTGAAACTCACTTTGCTCTCGCACAATCTGGTTCGCGGCGCAGCCGGAGCGGCAGTGATGAACGCCGAGCTGTTAGCCGCTCGTGGCTTCCTGACGTCGCCTGCGAATCAGAATCAATCCGTGGCCGAAGCAGTCTCGAAGTAGATTTCTCCAATTTGACTTAGCTAAGCTTAGCCAGGGCTAAACCTTCGCTAAGCGGCCCGTTTTACCGCTGGCGCCATACGCGGGCTTGCTGTGGCCAATTTTGTCAGGAGTCCTCCCGGTCCAATCTGTCAGCCCGGTCTATATCGGTTGTGTACCCCCCTACCCCCCCTTTTGCAAAAAAGAGGCTGGAAGATATTGAAAACAAACAAAGCGTGGCACCAAAAGAGAGGCCAAGAGAGTTCGAGAGAGCTACAAAGAGCCGCTGGAAGAGGGGGGCGGATGCAATATTCAACGGATGGGTCGAAGGAAGCCTGGGTTTAGCCGGCCGGCTATTGAGCAACCCTAATGGCGATATGGCGAGGACCATAAGGTATTTTACTAGGTGGGTATATTTATTCAAGAGTAATAAAGGACAGTAAGGGTACAGGTGGATTGGTCATGAAATGATTCGCGAGGCGCAATTCTGTGCCGCGGCGTAGAGACTAAGCAATTCGCACATGCGCTGCGTCCAGCGCGGGAGGTCCGCAGCGCCGCCAAAGGAAACAATCAACGCGATAATGCTTTTGGTGGATGACGTCACCATGGTGCGTTCCGAGTCGCTTGTGGCGCTGCCGTGCGGGCCAACGGCGTCGGCAAACAGCGGGAGGCCTTCCAGATTTAAATCGTACTTACCGATACCCTTGTACGTCTCACCGGCGCGCCCAGCGCGAAATACAATATCTCCGCTGACCCCAGCCAAATCATAGAGTCCAACCGGAAGACGGCTTTCCACGGAAACAAGGTTGATCACATCCACCACTGCGTTAATCCGCGGCAAACCTTTATTGGCGATCACGCGCCGCAGAAGAGCCTCCGCCGAGCCACGGTAGCGCGCGGGATCTTTTCCCAGCGCCTTGTAGGCTGAGCGAATAGACAATACTGGCGCGGATTCCAAAACGGCGCGCGGCTCTGGCAATCGCAAAATCTCTTCCTCGCGTGATTTCAATTCCTCAGCGAGGCCAGCAGTCGCGTCCAGCGCCTGCACTTCAGCGGTAACGCAGCCGAGCGCCACGCGCGGGCACTTCTTCTTCAATGCCTCATCAATCGCTATGTGCGGGGTCGTCATTTGCAAAGTATCGCATAGGCTGATCCGGTGCTCGTCAGCACGCGAACTGAAATTCCGATGTGGCTGTCCGCCTCGAGTTTATCCTTACACGAACAACGTCGGACGCGACGCGTCAAGATTCTTGACATCGGGCGCGCCCAACAACCATCCTTCTTTCCCTATGAACTTCGACCACAAACCCGCGACACACGAAATCACTCGACGTAATTTTCTGTTCTCAACCGCTGCCGCTTCGGCGGCTACACTCGCTGCACCGTCTGCAGCGACAGTCTATCCGCAGACACCCGCAAGTTTTTCTACCTTGCAGCCGCTGGGTGACCGCGTGCACCCCATCACGCCGGATGAATTCCAGGCGCGGCTGTTGCGCGCGCAGGAACTGATGGGCCAACTGAATCCGAAATTCGACGCGCTGTTCATCGGCCCGGGCACGTCGCTTTACTATTTCACAGGAATTCGTTGGCATCTGAGTGAAAGACTTCTTGCCTTGATTGTCCCGCGTTCGGGCCAGCCGATTCTCGTCTCCCCTGGATTTGAAGAGTCACGCATGCGCGAGTCTTTGCGATATCCGGCCGAAGTGCGTGTCTGGCAGGAAGACGAGAGCCCCACCAAAATTATCGCGGGAGCACTCGCGGATCGCGAGATGCACTCTGGGCGCGTCGGCATTGAAGAGACGCTGCCGTTCACTTTTTACGATCATTTCCGCGCAGCCGGGCCCGCGTATGAGGCTGTCTCCGCCGACCCTGTCACCATTGCCTGCCGCGGGCAAAAATCGGCGCACGAACTCGAACTGATGCGTCTGGCGTGCACTGCGACGTGCGAGGTCTATCGCGAGGTTTTTGCCAACCTCCAGGAAGGAATGACCGAAAAGACGATCGCGGATCTGGTCATCGCAGGGTTTGCAAAAATGAATCTGCATGGTGAAGCGCTGGTTTTGCTGGGCGCTGCGGCGGCATTGCCGCATGGCAGCAAGCAGCAGCAAAAGCTGAAGGAAGGAGACGTGGTGCTCATCGATGGCGGCTGCACCGTGGACGGCTATCAGTCGGACATTACTCGCACGGGCGTGCTGGGAAAACCCTCCGCCAAAATTCAGATTGTATTTGAGCTTGTTCGTAAAGCCCAAGACGCCGCACTGGAAGCTGCTCGCACAAAAAAACTCTCAGGCTCGGTGGACGATGCCGCCCGCGCAGTCATCGCCAGTGGAGGCTATGGACCCGGATACAAATACTTCACGCATCGCCTCGGTCACGGCATCGGGTTAGATGGCCACGAGCATCCGTATCTGGTACGCGGGAGCACCACGGTACTTGAACCCGGCATGACTTTTTCCAATGAGCCCGGCATCTACATCCCCGGCGAATTCGGTCTGCGCTGCGAAGACGACATGGTCATTTCCGCCGAAGGCCCGGCACAGCTCTTGAGCCCGAGGTTTCAAGTGTCGCTAGAAAAGCCCTTGGGCTGAATTGGAGTTACAGACGACAGTTGTATATTTACAATTCTTCTTGTTAACTAATAGGTTAGTATAACCTAATATATAACAGTCTTTACGTTCCTGGATAGGCGTAGTGCAACTTTCCAAGGAAACCGAAGCCGGGAACCCAGGTCGATTGTCATGGTCACGTATTCAATGGTTGTCATCTTACCTGCTCCAAGCCTGCGTTTCGTTTCAAATGAGCGCATGAATGTTCTAGTTCCGGAAAAAGTGTCAATTCATCAACGCCGATGCGCTGTAGCTCCGCTCGCAGTTGCGTTTTGGACTCGCGGAATATTGGAATGGCGACTAGAGAGGGGATGCCCGGTCCATCCAATGAGAACCTGCCGCCATGCACAGTGAAGACACCCTTCTGCATGATGAGCCGCTCAGAGTTCCAAATTGGATTTATGGCCAAAGGAAAACGGCCTCCCAGTCTCGCTGTCGCACCCATCTTGAGATAGCGCAATATGACAGCTGCGTCTTGTTGGGGATCCAGAACCCTCGGTCTGGCCGGGTAGCTCAAACGATTCAGATCTCTGGGATTAAGAATAAAAACTAGACCATCACTTGCTTGCCGTAAGCAGGCGAAATACAAAGCCGTCGTGGCACTCTCGGTCCAGTTAAGGAGTCGAGTTGGGAGACCATAATGTTGGGCTATCTGTACCCATTCCAATTCTGCTTCACGATCCGGAGGACGCGGAAGCTTGATTCCCGCAATCCGCTTGAAGTCCGTCATCAATCCAAGTGCCTTGGTCCGATCTCCAAAGTCTGAGTGCCGGAGCGCTGAGGGAATCAGACTGAACTCGACACTCTCGTGCCCTCGAAACCAAAATGGTTCAGGCGTACTGATGGCGTCGCTGACCACCGCTAAGTAATCAGCCACGCTGGCAATTTTTTTATGGATTCGTGGACACCTGACAGGCCCGCGAGCAAAACGTCGACGCTCCATTATAGAGTGAGGTCATTTCGAACCTTCAACACGCGGCTTCGTCAGCGCATGAAATTGTATGTTTACGCTATGTCTAATACCAGTAATTAACTGGAACGGGCCGAAGTTCTTGGCCAGCATCAATCTCACGGTTCAATAATAGATCCCGTGAAAATTAGCGATTTGGATGGTAGGCCCGTGGGGACTCGAACCCCAGACCTCGTCCGTGTCAAGGACGCGCTCTAACCAACTGAGCTACGGGCCTGAATTGGATTAGATTAGCACGAGAAGTGGGCGGTTATCAGAGCTGCGCACTAGGAGTCTGCGAACGACGAGCGGGGACAGGAGGAGACACGACGTAGGAGAAGAGGATCAGGCAGCACGCAAGGCCAAGACCCTAACTTCCTGCCCGGCAAAGTGGGCCATCAGGACAATGCGATGAACAAACAAATAGGACGGCTCGCTCAGAAGCACGCCCTATTTAGCCGCATGGCAGTGCTAAAACTAGACCGTAGCTCTACCGCGGAAGAAATGGAACAGAATGGAAATTACGGCAAGAACCAGCAGAATGTGGATGAATCCGCTGGTGACGTGAAACGCAGTGAAACCCAACAACCATAGTACCAATAGAACCCCGGCGATAATCGCTAGCATTTAACCCACCTCATCCTGAAATTTCAAAGGCACGCGATGCTCCCTGCGGTGCGATTGAGAGTTTTAGCATCGGGTGCCTAAACAGTCGATAAGGAGCAATGCTTACAGAAGGGTCGAAATTACTGTAGAAGCGAGTGGGTATTTGCCCAGGGCTAAGTGGTTTATTTTTGTTTCGCAGTACGCTTTTTAGGCTTCTTCTTACCGAACGTTGTGCGTGCGCTGGCGATCATCTTGTCCATATCTTCGCCTGCTTTGGAGAATACGGCGTCCACACCCGCGGCCCGCGCAGCGCGATCGACTTCTGGCCCGCCATGCGCGGTAAGAATGAAAATGGGCGTCGAGGGGGAATTCGACTTCAGCGTTTCAGCTGCTTCCAGCCCGTTCATGATCGGCATGGACAAATCCAGGACGATCAAGTCCGGCGCCAATTCGTCAGCCTTGTTAATGGCGTCCATCCCGTTCACGGCCTCGCCCACAACGCTGAAACCTGGCTCAGCTTCAAACAACGCGCGAACCGCGATGCGCACACTATCAGAATCGTCGACGATCAGGACTGTAGGCATTGGTTTGATTGGTGCTTTGAGTATGAAATCCAGCGAAAAGAATAGCAAAACGCCATCATAAACCTATTAGATGACACCTAGTCCCTTTTTGTTGGACGCAGTGTAGGCCAAACTACTGTGGATTAGACATAAGGTATTCCCTGCATGCGCGGTTCTTTTCCGGGCCCTAGTCCGGCGTCGCGACATCCAGCCCGAACTCCTTATGCGTGGCGATCAAAGCCTTCTTGACCTCCTGATCTTCCACCACGAAGGAGATATTGCTCTCCGAGGAACCCTGCGCGATGGCGATAAGGTTGACGTTTTCCCGCCCCATGGCGGCGAATGTGCGTCCCGCCACGCCTGGCGTTCCGCGCATGTTTTCTCCCACCACCGCCACGATGGCGATGTTATTGACTACCGTGACGTGCTCAACCTTGTGATGCGCAAGGTCATGCGCAAACTCCTTGCGCAGGGCCTCCACGGTTCGGGGGGCATCGCTGGTCGACACGATAAAGCAAATGTCGTTCTGCGAAGACGACTGGGAAATCAACAGCACGTTGGCACGTAAGTCCGCAGTGGTTGAGAAGGTGCGGCCTACCACGTCCGGCAAACCCACTATGCCCGGTCCGCCCACCGCGATTAGCGTGACATCGCGAATAGCCGTCAAGGCTTTAACGCCGCCGCCGATGCTGCGCCCTTCAGGCGTGATTTTTGTTCCGGGGCGCTCAGGAGCGAAACTGTTACGAATCCAGACGGGGATGCCGGCCTGCATGACCGGGTTCAGGGTCTTAGGGTGCAGCACCTTGGCGCCAAAATAAGCCAGTTCGGCAGCTTCGCGGTAAGAGACAACTGGAATCGTGCGAGCCTCGGGTACTAGCCTAGGATCCGCCGTCAGCACACCATCGACGTCGGTCCAGATCACCACCTCACTGGCGTCCATGGCCGCGCCCAGAATTGTGGCGGAATAGTCCGATCCTCCACGCCCTAGGGTGGTCAGCTTGCCGTCAGCTGTGGCGCCGATAAAACCAGTGACCACCGGCACGACGTTCTGCGCCAGTAAAGGACGTAACCTCGCTTGGGCTTTCTCGCGCGTCAAGTCCATGCGCGGCTCAGCCCCGCCGTGAAAAGCGTCGGTCACGATCAGCTCGGTCGCATCGACAGATTCAGAACGCAAACCGAGAGTAGCCACTGCGGCGGCTACGATCGGGGCCGACAAGCGCTCGCCTAGGCTGGAAATTTCATCCAGGGTACGGGGGGTTAATTCGCGAAGCAGCGCGGTGCCGTCGCACAAGCGCTTGGCTTCGGTCAGCACGGCGTCAAGTTTCTGCATTACACAATTGCGGGCTTCGGGTTCCTGGATCAACGCTTCCAGCGCCGTTGTGTGTTGCGTGCGTAAAACGTTGGTGAGATTCCCGCCTTCGCTTGAATCACCTGTAGCGGCTTTTCGCGCCGCTTCGATGAGGCGGTTGGTGACCCCGCTCATGGCCGACACCACCACGACGCAGGGATTCTTCCTGGCAGCTTCGGATACAATTTGCGCGGTGCGGGCGATGCACGTCGCATCACCAACCGACGTGCCCCCAAATTTCATTATCTGTAGCGCTGAACTCATTCCTGCCAGCCTCACGTTATAACTTGTGGTCGCAATATGCGGCTACGGCGTCTGAATTCCAGGACGCACGCGCACTTTATTGAAGTATACGAGAATCGCGTGTCACCCTAACCTAAAGCATGCGTCCGGTTGAGGCACTAGCAACCGGATGCTATCCTGCCTGCTATGGCGGACCCTGCTGTTTCGCCCCCGGAAATCGCGCAAATCCAGCCTCTGGATCACTCCCGGCGCCAGTTAGAGGCGCTGCTGGAAGTGGGTGAGGCCATCGCGCAGCAGCGCGATTTGCCGGCGCTGTTTCATGAGCTGTCAGAGCGGCTTCACTGGGTGGTGGAGTTCGATTTCCTGACGCTGGTGCTGCACGACCCCGTCCGCAACGTTATGCGGCTGCACATACTGGAAACGCGTGTTCCCACGGACAAGGTCGCGGGGAAAGAAACTCCCATCGAGGGGCATCCTGCGGGATGGGTGTGGCAGTCGCAGCAGCCGTTCGTGGTCAACGAAGAAGACACCCGCTACCCGGTATTCCTGCAACAACTGCGCGAGGCGGGCGTACATTCTATCGCTATGGTGCCGTTGACCACCGCACAGCGACGGCTGGGAGCGATGGGATTCGGTACGCTGCTGCCACAGAAAATTAACGATACAGAATTGGCTTTTATGCAGCGCGTGGCCAGCCAGGTAGCCGTCGCGGTCGACAATGCGTTGAATCTGGAGACTTCTCAGGCGTATCAAGCGCAGCTGGCCGAAGAACGAGACAGCCTACGAGTGCTGCTCGAAGTAAACAATGTGCTGGTCAGTACCCGGGAGTTGCCGGAACTCTTTCGCGGCATCGTTTCGACCCTGGAACGTGTAATTCATCACGATTACACCAGCCTCGCGCTGCTGGATCCCTTCACCGGCTTGCTGAAGATTTATGCCCTAGATTTTCCTGGCCGTCAGGATTTGATCAAGCCGGAAGTCACCGTCCTGCGGGATATGTCTCCGTCCGGCGACGCGATCGCCACTGGCAAATCCGTGTGCGTCCGCGGCGCTGAACTGAATCGGTATCCCAGCGAAGTGATGCAAATTCTGCAAAAGGACGGCATACAAACGATCTGCTGCATTCCGTTGGTCACTCACGGCCGCACCTTTGGCACGTTGAATGTAGCCAGCCGCCGTCTGGAAGCTTTTCCCGAGCGCGAAATTTCATTGCTGCAGCAAGTGGGGGCGCAAATTGCCATCGCGGTGGAAAATGCCCTGGCGTTTAAGGAGATTGACGCTCTCAAAAATAAGTTGGCGGAGGAAAAGCTCTACCTGGAAGAAGAGATTCGCAGCGAATTTAATTTTGAGGAGATTATTGGCGATGCTCCGTCGCTAAAACGCGCTCTTGCGCAGGTGGAAGTGGTCGCTCCCACCGATACTGCGGCGTTGATTCTGGGCGAAACCGGTACGGGCAAGGAACTGATCGCGCGCGCCATCCACAATCTCAGCCCTCGCCGCCAGCGCACCTTCGTCAAAATTAATTGCGCTGCGATTCCCAGCGGGCTGTTGGAGTCCGAGCTTTTTGGTCACGAGCGCGGCGCTTTCACCGGGGCGCTGAATCAGAAAATCGGCCGTTTTGAGTTGGCCGACCACGGCACGTTGTTTCTCGATGAAGTGGGCGACCTGCCCATGGAGCTTCAGCCCAAGCTGCTGCGCGTTTTGCAGGAGCACGAATTCGAACGACTGGGAAGCAACCGCACTATAAAAGTGGATGTACGGGTGGTCGCTGCCACGAATCAGGATCTGGCCAAGCAAGTCGCCGACCGCACTTTTCGCAGCGATCTTTATTATCGCTTGAATGTTTTCCCCATCCAGATACCCGCTCTGCGGGAACGTCGCGAAGATGTACCGCTGCTGGTGCGCTATTTCGTTCAAAAATTCAGCAGCAGGCTAAATAAGACTGTGGAGTATGTACCCGCGGAAGCCATGACCGCGCTGGCGAATTATTCCTGGCCGGGAAATGTACGAGAGCTTGAAAATTTTGTTGAGCGCGCCGTGCTGCTATCGCCGGGCAAAGAATTGCGCGTCCCGGTTTCGGAGCTGATCACCGAGCCGGGGTTGTCTGCCACTGCGCGTTCGTCTCACTACGCAGTTATTACGGGAACCGGCGACAACAACAACGAGATAGCGGTCTCGGCTTCGATCTCCACACTCGAACAAGCTGAACGCGAGCACATCCTCCGGGCCCTGCAGCAAACTCAATGGCGCATCGGCGGTCCGAAGGGAGCTGCCGCTCTTCTGGACATGAAACGCACCACGCTGCAGGCGCGCATGAGAAAGTTAAATATTCGTCGTCCGGTATAAAACTTTTCTCGGCCGTAATTTGCCTGGGCACACGACAATCACGGAGCCACAAGCTACAATTGTGCAGCGACGGAAAGCTAACAGCACGGACGCTGCTGCTCTACAGGAGACCTTGAAATTATGAAGCGCGCGTTAATCACCGGGATTACCGGTCAGGACGGCTCCTACCTCGCCGAGCTATTGCTTTCCAAAGGCTACGAAGTGCACGGCATCATTCGCCGCTCCAGCACCTTTAATACCCAGCGTATAGATCACATCTATCAAGATCCCAATGACCCCAACGCGCGCTTGTTTTTGCATCACGGCGATTTGTCCAGCACCGAGTGGATTCTCAGCCTTATTTACAGCCTGGCTCCGGATGAGCTGTATCACCTTGCGGCACAGAGTCACGTGCGCGTCAGCTTCGATGTTCCTGAATATACCGGCGATATCACTGGACTGGGCACGATGCGTCTGCTCGAAGCGGTGCGCCGCAGCGGATGCAAAACGCGTTTTTACCAGGCCTCCAGTTCCGAAATGTTTGGTTCGGCGCCCGCTCCGCAAAACGAGACCACCGTTTTTCAACCACGCAGCCCTTACGCGGCGGCGAAAGTTTACGCCTATTGGATGACCAAAATTTACCGCGAAGGTTATGGGATGCACGCTGCTAACGGCATCCTCTTTAACCATGAGAGTCCTCGCCGTGGCGAGACTTTCGTTACACGGAAAATTACGCGCGGAGTCGCCAATATTCTGGCCGGCAAAGAAAATTCTTTGTATCTCGGCAATCTCGAATCACGCCGCGACTGGGGGTATGCGCCGGAGTACGTGGAAGCAATGTACCAGGTGGTGCAGCAGGATACCTCGGATGACTTTGTCATTGGCACCGGTGAAGCTCACTCGGTAAAAGAATTCGTGGAGGAAGCTTTTTCGTATGCGGGACTGGAATGGCAAAAGCACGTAAAGATCTCCGATCGTTACTTTCGGCCGTTGGAAGTCGATACGCTAATTGCTGACACTACAAAATCCCGCGCCGCTCTGGGTTGGGAAGCGCGCGTTAAATTCCATGACTTGGTGGCCATCATGGTGGACGCCGACGTCGAAGCTCTGGGATTGAAATCGCCCGGACGCGGCAAGGCCATACTTGAAGAAAAGATCGGGTCGTGGAACCGCTGGCACAATTCCGTCACGCGTGTGGCTCAAGCAGTTCAAGGGCAGGCATCACATTAGATTTTTCGTTCCAATCGTTTAAAAAATATTAGCAATTGAGGACACATGAGTTTTTGGGAAACTCGTCGCGTTGTGGTTACTGGCGGTCATGGCTTTTTAGGGTCCTTCGTGGTGGATAAGCTGCGCGCCGCAGGGGCCAAAGAAGTGGTGGTTCCGCACAGCGACAAGCACGATCTTCGGAGCCAAACCGAAGCTCGGCGGCTGTATACCGATGCTCGCCCAGACATTGTGATTCATCTCGCAGCGGTGGTCGGGGGGATTGGCGCCAACCGCAAAAACCCTGGCCGCTTTTTTTACGACAACGCCGTCATGGGCTTGAATGTGATCGAGGCCGCGCGCATTACCGGTATCGAGAAATTTGTGTGCGCTGGAACGATCTGCTCTTATCCCAAATTTACACCTGTACCTTTTCGCGAAGAGAACTTTTGGAATGGGTACCCGGAAGAGACCAATGCTCCCTACGGTTTGGCCAAAAAAATGCTCCTCGTGCAGTTGCAAGCGTACCGGGAACAATACGGCTTTAACGGCATTTATCTGACTCCGGTGAATTTGTACGGTCCGCGCGATAATTTCGATCTGGAAAGTTCGCATGTTATTCCCGCTTTAATCCGCAAATGTATCGAAGCAAAACAAAGTAATGCCCCCGAGATTGTGGCCTGGGGAACTGGTAACGCGACGCGAGAATTTTTGTACGTGGAAGATGCCGCGCAAGCCATCGTGCTGGCCGCTGAAAAATATTCGAAGCCCGATCTGGTCAATTTGGGTTCCGGCGAAGAAATCAGCGTGCGCGATTTGCTGGAGACCATTCGCACCATGGTAGGCGCCAGCAGCACGGTTCGATGGGACCATAGCAAGCCTGACGGTCAGCCGCGACGCTCGCTGGATACTTCGAGAGCTGCGCAGGAGTTTGGCTGGCGCGCGAAAACTTCATTGCGTGCAGGGCTGAAAGAAACTATTGAGTGGTACACCACCAGCCGCGCGGCAGTTGCTTCCTGAATGCGGCTAACGTATTTCTTCATTAAAGCGGTAGACCACGTTCTGCCCAATAGCAGATTGATCTGCAAGTTTTCCACAGCGTTATCCACAGCGATGCCCTCAACACCGGCTTCTCCCGCTCCACGGGATCTATTATGAGTTGGCTGAACGCCAGCGATGTTCTGCATACCAGTGGATTATTTGTGGTTGGCAGTGTTTTTGCGTCCTTGCCTTCGGTGGATTGGCTGACCGGCAGACCCACACGCCTCAACCCCAGCGGCATGACCGTCGATATTCGCGCTCTTCCGAAATGGCCTCGTTACCGCTTTCTGGCCGGCGCCAACAAATACATCTAGCAGGAATCCACGTTTTGGCGCAGGAGTCTATGGGAGAAAGCTGGCGGTGAACTAAACGCCTCTTACCGTGATGTGGGGGATTTTGACCTGTGGGTACGATTCTTCCGGCATGCGCCACTGTACTCCGTCGATGCTCTAATCGGAGGATACCGTTTTCATGGCGATGCCATCAGTTCCTCAAACATGGAGCGCTATAATCAAAGATGCGACAAAATAATTGAGAGCGAGTTAGAATCGATTCCAGGAGCCGGCGCGGTCAAAGTGTTTCGTCGCGTGTCGCGTGCAGTAAAGAACATTCCCAAGGTTCGCGGTATCTGGCAGCGCGTAGCTCTGAAAAGCCTCTACCATCTGGCCGGGCCCGACTGGCCGCCCGTGGTCGTGGATCAGGAGAACCAATGGGTCATTCGCGGCACCCCGTGGCGGCCTAAAACTCTTCGAAGATGATCATTCTTGTTACCGGCAGCAGCGGCCTGATAGGTTCCGAAGCAGTGGAACATTTCGACCGTCAAGGTCATCAAGTGGTCGGTATTGATAACAACATGCGGCGCGAGTTTTTTGGTCCGGCTGGCGACACTCTCTGGAATCTTGAGCGCTTAAAAAAATCCACGAAACATTTCTCTCACTCATCTCTGGACATCCGTGACCGCTCCGGTCTCGATACTCTATTCCGCCAACATAAGTTTGATTTGATCATTCATTGCGCGGGCCAACCCTCGCACGACAAGGCCAGCGAAATTCCGCTGCTGGATTTCGAGGTAAATGCTCTCGGCACCATGAATCTTCTGGAAGTCACTCGTCAGCATGCTTCTAAAGCTGTTTTCGTATTTTTGAGCACGAATAAAGTTTACGGAGACGCTCCCAACGAAATGCCTTTAGTCGAGCACGAAACGCGCTATGACTACACGAGGCCAGAAGATTTTGACGGCGTGGATGAAACATGCCGGATCGACCGGACCCTTCACTCTTTATTTGGGGCTTCCAAAGCCGCGGCAGATTTGGCAGCGCAGGAATATGGCCGCTATTTTGGACTAAATGTGGGCGTCTTCCGGGGTGGATGCCTTACCGGTCCGTCGCATTCCGGAGTGGAATTGCATGGTTTTCTGTCATACCTCGTCAAAGCCAACGTTACGGGGAAAAAGTATTCTGTTTTTGGTTACAAAGGAAAACAGGTTCGCGACAATATTCATAGCCACGACGTGATTCGAGCTATCGAAGAGTTTGCCGCCAATCCGCGTCCAGGGGAGGTTTACAATATGGGCGGCGGCCGCGAAAACAGCATTTCCATGCTGGAAGCGATTTCAAAAATTGAGAAGTTAGCTGGTCGCAAGCTGGACTGGCATTACACCGAGCAAGCCCGGCGCGGCGATCACATCTGCTACATCTCCAATCTCGGTAAGTTTAAAACCCATTACCCTAATTGGCAGCTCACTCATAAACTTGATGCCATACTCGAAGAGTTGGTCGCCAGTGAAAAAGCCAGACAAAAGCACGCCTCCGCGCAGTAATGAACCGAGTTCGATGCTCACTTTATTTTCATGAGCGGGCCGCTACTTACCCTGTTCGCCATGCCCAAGCCCTTCGATGGGCTTATCGGCATAATTCAACGCAACGCCATTACCAGTTGGACCAAACTTAATCCGCGGCCGGACATTTTCCTTTTTGGCGAAGAGCGTGGCACCGCACAGATCGCCGCCGAATTGCAAATCGGCCATCTCTGGGACATTCGCAGAAATGAATTCGGCACTCCTTTGCTTAGTGACCTAATTCGCCGGGCTAAAGAGGTAACCAAAACGCCCGTGCTCGGCTACGTAAATTGCGACATTATTCTCCTGCAAGAATTTCAGGACTCCATCGCCGCTATCCACCAACAAATTGCGCGATTTCTTGCCGTCACTCATCGCTGGGAGATTGATCTTCGAAATAATCTGAACTTCAACGCGGAGGGGCCGCTGCATCTAGGGCTTCTGCCGCCCGGTGCCCCCGGTCATCACACCGCTATCGATGCTTTTGTATTTACTCCAGACGTATATTCTGACGTGCCGCCCCTGGCGATTGGTCGCGCCTGGTTCGATCAATGGTTGATTAAAGATGCGTTACTTCACGGCATTCCCGTGGTCGATATCACCAAGGTTGCTCGCGCCATCCACCAAAATCACGACTACGCTCATATCGCTGGAGGCCAGCGCGACGCCTACGGCGGCGAGGAAGCACGCCGCAATCTGGAGGTCTATGGCAGCGTGCCCCATGCCTTTACGTTGTTGAATGCTACTCATGAATTGCGCAGCGATCGCTCCGTACGAGCTGTTCATTACCGTGCACAGAAATATCGGGTTGAACAGTGGTTATGGCGAACATTTGTGCAGCGTACTGCACCATTGCGAACACGCCTGGGCATACAGCGCTCGAAGAAAAACTCTGACGACCAGAATCGCGACGCTCAGTAGCGCCTGCCAAGGCATCTGAGTTTCCGCTATTGGATCTTGCGGCACGAAGTCACGCGGCAGTGACTGCCATTCGCAAACCGCCCATTTCAGCCCTCCACAATGAAGTGTCGTACACTTGTATTTGTGAATTGACCGGAGTCCTTATCGGAACCGGATTCAGATTTTGAGGCAAATCTTCTTGTTGAAGCCGTCTATCAGCGTTTTGGTTGACACTTATAATCACGAGTGCTTCATTGAAAAGGCCATCAACAGTGTTCTTGAGCAGGATTTTCCCGCTTCTGAAAGAGAAATTATTGTTGTGGATGACGGATCAACCGATCGCACTCCAGAAATTGTCCGGCGATTCGAACCTGACCTCCGGTATATCCGCAAAGAAAACGGTGGCCAGGCGTCGGCATTCAACGCCGGCATTCCTGAATGCCGAGGCCAGATCATTGCCTTTCTCGATGGCGACGACTACTGGTTGCCCGGGAAACTTTCGCGCGTCGTAGACGTGCTTGCGAAGAATTCAACGGTCGGCCTCGTGGGTCACGCGATCAAGGAATCTTTACCGGACGGTCAGGAGCGCATTTCGGCGCCCGCGAAGGATGAACATTTTCGCCTCCAATCACTCGACGATGCGCGGCTCTTTCGCCTACGAAAAAGCTTTCTGGGGACTAGCCGGATGACCATGCGCGCTGAGATCGCTCGGCGAATCTTGCCGGTTCCCGAAACTCTAGTGTTTGAGGCCGACGAATATCTCTTCACCATGGCTGCGGCGATGAGTGAAGTTGTAATTCTTCAAGAACCGCTGACCTGTTACGTCATCCATGGAAACAATCTTTACGTAAGTGCCGGAAGCGGAAAGGCTGGCCTGCGTCGCAAGCAACAGGTGATGGCCGCGCTCGCTTCCTCCATGCAAAATGAGTTACAGGCTCAAGGCTTGCCCGCGAAGGTTGTGGACTGCGTGGTTGAAATCGTGCAGGCGGAAGCTGATCAGCTTCGCCTGATGCTCGATGGTGGCGCGCCTTGGCAAACCGTGCGAGCGGAAAACAAATTATTTGAAATACTGCATGGTGACGCCTCAAAATCTCAAATTGTTTTTCGGGCGCTCAGTATGATTCCGGCGTTCTTCTTGCCGCCACGTTGGTTTTACGCGGGCCGCCGATGGCTGGGCAAAAAATCCTGGTATCGCAACATGCGGCAAGGAGCTTTGCCCGTACCGCGCGTCGCTGCCATGACAAACTCCGAGGAGTCCAAGATTTGAGTTTGCGCGCCGATTACGATACCTGGCACCAGCGCATCTTTGAAGCCGAGCCGGAACACGAAGACGCGGACAGCCCGTGGTATCGATTGGTTCGCGAAAAAATCGGTCCGGTGCAAGGTTTGCGGGTACTTGAAGTTGCCTGCGGGCGCGGTGGTTTCGTGCGGGAGCTCGCCAGAGCGGGAGCCCACATCACCGGTTGCGATTTCTCCATGTCAGCGTTGGCTGTCGGTCAAGCAAAAATTAATTCGCTGAATGGCAGCACCCGAGCCGCTCTGATTCAAGGCAACGCCGAATCTCTGCCGTTCGCTTCCGAATCTTTCGATGTGATCGTTTCCTGCGAGACCATTGAGCATGTGCCCGACGTGCGCAGCGCGCTTCGCGAAATGTGGCGGGTTGCGCGACCCGGCGCGAAGCTGTTTCTTACCACTCCGAACTATGCAAACCTTATGGGCCTTTATGATCTGTACGCGCGGGTTCGACATCCCAACCGGCGTGATGATCAGCCGTTCGACCGGCGCCAATGGATTCCACAAATTCGCAATTGCGTCACTGCCGCGGGTTGGAAGATTATTCACAGCGATGGCACGGTTCATCAGCTTCCTATTTTCCCCGGGCGCAATCCCGTACTTTTGCCGCGCCTGGAATCAAATCGTGTCGTTCGCAAGCTCCTCAGCCCTTTCGCATATCATTATTTCTTGATCTCGGAGAAGCGAGACCGATCCTAGATGCGCGTGCTAATGATTGCCGGAGTGGCTGGAAAAGCTGAAGCTGGCGGTGCAGGCGTGGTGCATAACGTTGCCCGGGAATTGCGCAATCTTGGGCATACCGTGAAACCGATGTTCTTCGAGGATCTGATACCGCAGCAGCGCTGGCCCAAGCGCTTTCGAACGTTCGAATTCGCCGCCAGAGTTGCGAATCACATCGACGAAGTCAAAAACGAATACGACGTTGTCAATATTTATGCACCTTACGGATTTTGGTATGGATTTCACCGTCGCCGAAAGGATTCAGCCGCGGGACCGCCTTACGTAATGAGCATGCACGGGCTCGAGGAACGTCGAAACTACGCAATGGGTCGAGAAGCAAAAAAAGGCCGCGCACATTATTTCCGGTGGCAGAACAGAATTTGGCAGCATTTTTATCACATGCGCACCTATCGCTGGTCGATCATGACCGCCGATCAATGCATCGTTACCAATCGCGAGGCGCTTTTATTTTTACAAATGCAATACGGCCTGGCGCCGGACCGGGTGTGGTTTATTCCCAATGGCGTGGGACAAGAATTTTTTCACCGGCGCGTTTGGTCGGACACGCCGGAGCCCAAGCTTTTGTTCGTGGGGACCTGGATAGATCACAAAGGAATTTACGCACTGGCTCAGGCCTTCGAACAACTGCTGGCGCTCGCACCAGGAGTGCAATTGACTATTGCAGGCTGCGCTGAATCCGAAGAGCGGGTCCGACATTATTTTTCTTCTGCGGCGCAAGGCTCAATCAATGTGCGGCCATTTATCTCCCGCGCGGAAATGCCGGAACTTTATGCCCAGCATGATATTTTTGTCTTACCCTCGCTCGTGGAAGGCATGCCGTTGGTTTTGCTGGAAGCTATGGCTTCTGGTCTCGCAGTTGTCACCACTGAATCGAGTGGCATGACCGACCTGGTTGAAGATGGTCATGACGGACTCTTGACCATCCCGGGTGACGCCGATTCACTGACAGTCGCGATGAGCACCCTGTGGGGAAATTCGCAACTACGCCACAAACTTGGGTGCGCCGCGCAGGAAAAAATGAAACGCTTCACCTGGAAACTCAGCGCCCTGCACCATGAGGCCGTTTTTCAACGGGCCTTGGGCGTTAAACCGATTCCAACAATTCCCAAAGCTCAACAAAAAAACAGTAACGGTGCGTCCTATTCCGGGAAGGTTGTTTTACAGTGAACTCGCACGCACTTCCATTTAAAAGCGTTTTCGTCACCGCTGTTTTGTCTCTGGGCTGGCACATTATCCATGACGCCGATGCTCTGATTTTCCTTCGCATAAATGCCGCACCGCTCTCTCGCGCGACAAACGCCGGGGCCTTCATCATTTGTTGACCCTCGGCATTAATTATTCCCAGATGCACGATTCGTCAGCATGCATCGTGCGTGATAGTGAGTTGTTATTCGCCGTCGCGGAAGAACGCATCAGCCGCGTGAAACATGACGCAAGTTTTCCTCGTCACGCTATCCAAGCTTGTCTTGATTTTGCAGGAGTGCAGGCTGGGCAATTGGACGAGGTGTGCTTCGGCTGGCCTCATCCTGGAGCTGCGTATCGCCACGATCTTAAGTGCTATGTGTCCGGGCAGATGCCCTTGAATTATTTGAACGTTCTGAATTCCACCTTGCATTTCATGAGCATGTGGCACCAGAAGGGCGGCGCAAAACGGTTCACCAATCAATTTGGCCAAGTAAAAGCACGGATGCGTTACGTAGATCATCACCTCGCACATGCCATCAGCGCGTACGGTTATTCCGGTTTTGACGATTCCGCAGTGGTAGTCATGGATGGCCGTGGCGCTTGGGAAGCTACTTCCATCTGGCACGGGCATGGTGGACGACTCGAGCGTGTGTCCACCATTCCATTTCCGGATTCGATCGGATATTTCTATAGTGAGTTCACTGAATTTCTTGGCTTCCAACGTAACAGCGACGAGTGGAAAGTAATGGGCCTTGCTCCCTACGGGCAACCGGGCATTGACTTAAGCAGTTTTATCGATCCGCAAGCGAATCCATATCGCGTGCATGTCAGGAAATTAGTCGCACCCGGCGGCGAACCGTTTGCGGAGATGACAAAATTATTTGGCCCCGCGCGCGTGGCAGAAAGCGAAATCACTGACCAGCACAAAAATATCGCTTACGCTGTGCAGGAAGCCTGCGAAATCGCCATGATGAATGTGGTGAAGATGGCCATGCAGAAAACCGGCAGCCGAAATCTTTGCATGGCCGGCGGCGTAGCTCTAAATTCCAAAGCTAACGGAAAAATTGCCGCTTCGGGACTCGTCGATAAAATCTTCGTTCAACCCGCGGGCTCCGATGATGGAGTCGCGCTCGGCGCCGCACTCGCTCCTTATCTTGATAACGGCGGCAAACTTCCCAACCGCGCAATGAGGCATGGCTATTGGGGCCCGAGTTTTGATGACGCCGCCATCGAACTGTTCCTGCGCACCTACAAATTGCATTATCGACGCCTCGAGGATGTCGCGAAAACGGTCGCTGAGCTTTTGGCAGCGGGGAAAATCGTTGGATGGTTTCAAGGCCGCATGGAGTTTGGTCCGCGTGCACTCGGCAGCCGCTCCATTCTTGCCGATCCGCGCGATCCGGAAATGAACGCCAAGGTAAATAACGCCGTCAAGTTTCGCGAGTGGTGGCGTCCCTTTGCTCCTTCGTTTAAAAAAGAAGCGGCCTCAGAGTATCTCGAAAGCGCCACCGATTCTCCTTTCATGATTCTCACCGCGCAGGTTCGGCCGGAAAAACGGGCCATCATCCCCGCCGTCACGCATGTGGACGGCAGCGCACGGCCACAAACGGTCGAAAAAGAAATCAATCCGCTGTACTGGCGGCTCATCGATGAATTTGGAAAACGTACCGGCGTCCCGGTCATTATGAACACCTCCTTCAATTTGCGTGGCGAAGCGATCGTTCACACGCCCACCGACGCGGTACGCACATTTTTCAGTTCCGGAATGGACGCGCTATGCATTGGCAGTTTTCTGGTGGAGAAGTAACTTGAGTTTCTCGGAAGGCCGGCTCAGCAGAGCCTTTCTACGCTTCGCCGCGCCGTTCACAAAGCTGCGGCACTTTCCTGTTATCGGACCCGGCTTGCGTTGGGCCAGCGAAAAATTAATCCCACGTGACACCCTAACCTGGGTTCAGGTGCAGCACGGCCCCGCCCAGGGAATATGGCTGCATCTAAATCCCCGCACCGGCCGCGATTATTTCAATGGTGACGTGGAGCCGGAAGTACAAGCCGTGTTACGCAAATATCTGCAACCGGGAATGACCGTGTTCGATATCGGCTCGAACATTGGGTTCTTTTCTCTGCTCGCCGCGCGTTTGGTGGGCGTTACCGGTCGCGTTACGGCTTTCGAAGCTGACCCGGAAATCGCGCAGCGTCTTCGCGAAAATGTTGCACGCAACCAGGGTGCGCCGATAGTGATCGAAGAAAAAGCCGTGTGGTCCTCGTCAAGTCCGGTGTACTTCGCTCGCGCGGACGTTGAGGTATCCCCTGATCGCGGTTTGGGACACGTGATCAATACCTCCGCCGAAGGATCAGCGCCTGACACGATTCGAGTCGAAGCGGTGTCGGTAGATGAGTATGTTTGCAAATCAGGACCGCCGGGTTTCATCAAGTGTGATGTGGAAGGCGCCGAAGTAGAAGTGTTTCGCGGTGCGGAAAAGCTCTTAAATGAAAAGCCGCCGCAGATTCTCTGCGAGATGCATGGCCAAGAAAACCGGCAAACGCTGCTGAAGGTATTTGCAAATCTCGGTTACCGCTCTGAGCCGTGCGGCAAAAATCATATTCTCGCGCAGTACCCGAAATAAAATTTCTAGCGCGTGTGCGAGCTTTGCTTCACCATTGCTTGGCTAGCACGGCCACAATTTTAGCCAGCGCGTCGTAATCGCGCGAGTCGATCACTTCCGCGGGTGAATGCGAATAGCGCAGCGGCCAGCTTAACGGCACATCCACCGCGCCATAACGCACAAAAACAGCGCCGTCGTTCCCGCCGCCGGTTACGCCGTATTGCACCGGTATTTTATTCTCGTTGGCCAGGTTCACCACGCGGTCCACATACTCACGTGGGGCAATATTGGAGTTGTCCACAGCGCGAATGACAAATCCTTTGCCGATCTCCGCATCCGCAAAACGTTTGGACTCAATCGGCGAATCGGAACTGACGAAAGTATCGATAGCAAAAACAAAATCAGGCCCATTGCCTTCTTTAGCCATTCTTTCCGCCGCGGCTGCTGCACCCTTCAGTCCCACTTCTTCTTCCGTGGACCAGATGAACGTAACTTGCCGGTCGCCCAAGTCCGGTCCCAGCGCCTTAACTGCTTCAATCAATGCAGCGCAACCGACGCGATCATCAAAACTTCGCGCATTCGCTCGCGTGCCAATCAGCGGACGATATCGTTTGGGAATGGTGGCCCAATCGCCCACCTTAATCCCCAGCTTCTGTGTTTCTTCTGCCGAATGCGTGCCGACATACATGTGCGCGGGCTCGTCCATGGCTTTGGGCCCATGCGGCCATTCGAATCCGGGCTGGTCCCATTTCGCGGGCAGTTCCAGCACGCCGCCAACGGTGCTGCCATCCGCTTTGTGCAGCAGCATGACGTGGCCGAGAAAATATTCGGTGTATCCGCCGCCGAGCACGTCCATCAACAAACGCCCATCAGGCTCGATAGAACGCACCTGATAACCGATCTCGTCCATATGCGCAACGAAAACCAGTTTCGGCGCCTTCGAATTGGCCTTCGCGCTTCCCAGTTTCAAAACTAAATTGCCGGTTGCGTCGGTTTCAGGCTTGGCCCAATGAGGCAATAATTTTTTAACTTGTTCGCGAACGGCCTCTTCATGCCCGCTTGCTCCGTATGTTTCGGTAAGCAATTGAAGGTCTTCAAAATGATCGTAGCCGGAAAGTACCGACCCGCCGAACGATCCCCCCAGATCGTTTCCGGCGATGTATCGGTAAAGAAGCGTTTCAAGCGCGGAGACGTCGCCTGTGTTGATGGTTTCTGCCGGAGTCACAGGATAGAGACTGGCCACGCTGAGATGCGCAAAGCGCGCGGGGACAGGCGTCGCCTTCGCGTAACTACTCAATGCCGGAGGCGCGGCTGTTACCGGGTGGATTTTCAGATTGTGGTCATCGCCGATTTTTTTTAGTTCCGCTACCAGGCCATCTAGTGCGGCGGAAGCATCGGAAACAGCGATCAAGACGCCGCTGCCTGGTGCTATTGCTTCGTGCGGCGTAGGCCGAGCAGGCTTTGAGTCATCAATACGCGGCGGCACAATACGGCCTACGTAAACCAATTCGTCAGGATGCAATTCATTGAGCAAGCGATCGAGGCCGCGGCCACCAGTCCATTGTTGAGTTGCAAAAGCAATCGTCAGCGTTCCAGAGAGATTTTCTTTGTGGCCCGCAAGCCGGCGCAATAAATCAAGCAACACCGAGCATCCGAAGCGGTCTCCGACGGCCGGGCCGGCGACTTCGTCGGTGCCGAGCTTCTGTGGGGATTGTTCCAGCGCGACGGGATCCAGCAAGTCTACGCCTGCCGCGCGAACTTCGGCGACGTTGGTAGCTCCGATGTCCACGTACATTTCGTCGGGGTGTGACATCGTTGGCACGTTCTGGCGAGCTGGTTCAAGATGAACGGATAATCCGGTGAATACTCCAGAAATTCTTTTTCCGCCACGAGTCATCACCCAAACAGGTTGAGCCGCATGCAATAAATCAAACACCGCATTTGGCGCTCGTTGCGGCAGCCGTTGTACACGTAAATATCCATCAGGAGTAATTTCGCTGACTACGTATCCGGGTTCATCGATTGGCGCGACAATTAGCCTGTGCGGCGATCCGCTTCCCAATGTGACGTAAACGTTGCCAAGATTGTCGCTCTTAGGTGAAAAACTTTTTATCGCGTCTCGTATTTCACCAGCTAACTCCTGTTCATATCCGCTCACAGCCGGCGTCGTCGATAGAGAAATCGAAGCAGGGCCTAGCCCGCACTGCGCCTTCAGCGGCGTGGCGCCGCTGATGCACACAAGCAACGTTGTTATCGCGAGGGAGTAGGGCAGTCGTTTTTCCATAGTTCTCGTCCAACCCGTCGGTGAAAAATGCTAAACGCGTGTGGCGCGCCTTTTCTCATCGGCAAAGCGCTTCAATCAGCGCTTCTTTCTTTTTCTCGGCAAGCTCCGCGAGTGGATGCAGTGACGCAAAGTATCCGCCCAACGCAGCCGCCGCCAAAAATGCGAAGCCTTCCGCGGCAAGCCAGGGGTTGCCGGTCCAGCGAGCGCTGAACAGTACCAGGCTCGAAATCCCCGCCATGACGATCTGTGCGCCGAGCAGAACCCACACCGCTACGCCGGAATTTCGCTGGCTGCGCATGGAACCAAATTCCAGCTTGCGCGCAAAACCAATTGAAACCCAATTGGCGATGGGCAATTGTGCGGTAACCGTGAAAATCAGCGCGAAGGCGGTTGCCACGAGTGTCGAAATAGAAGGGAGCCCGATTCTCCAGGCCAGCACTACGCCGCAAAGGACCACTTCAAAGCAAATCATGCCCCCCGAAACTAGATTTTTGCCCGTAAAAATATCCGAAAATTTCACTGGCGCCATGAAGTAGGTTTGAATTCCCCGGCCTTCATAGGCAAAAGCGTTGTAAGCCGGGCCCATGAGCACGAGCACGGTGTAAGCCATCATGGCGGGGAAGATAAAGTCGGCACTAAATCCTTTGCCGGCAAAAATCGGATTCCTGCCGGAAAACTGTGAGGTGAACAAAAGTATTTGCGCCGGGGGGAGCACTAGTAGAAAAAATGCAAAGCCATTGCGCCGCAGATAAGAAAACTCTTTTTGCACCATCGCGCTTATCATCGGAGGCAGCAGCCCAGCCGGCGTTGGCACGCTGGCTATTGCTTCAACGTCCAAACGCCCGCGTACCGCCTTCAGCCGTGCCACAGGGCTCGGTGCCGCAGTTTCGCTTAACTCTTCGCCGCGATACTGCGCCGCGTACCTTTGCCATAACAATGCCGTGCCCAGCATGACGAACCCTGTCAACCCGGACAATCCTATTGCTACATCCACGAAATCATGACGAACTGTTCCGGCGATGGTCCGCGCTGCCAGAGCTGGCGGGAAGGGAGCGAGGTATCTCGCGATTTCAGCCAAGCCAGCGGGATTGGATCTTCCGCCGCGCATATACTGGCGCTGAATTGGACCAAGAAATTGGAGCAAAAACATAGACAGAATGAAGATGCCAAAAAATATTTCACGCGAGCGTCTGCGCGCCAACAGTCTTTCAAGCCAGGATCCAATCAACCGTTCCATGGTGACGTTCATCACTATGAACAGAGTTATGACCACCAGCATGATGGCCAAAACACCCGGGTCCGCGGTGGCAGCGCCCGCAGACATAACCAGAAGCCAGCAGATAGAAGCGAGCGCAGGAAAGTCCGCCAGCCCATAGGCCAGCCCAATCAAATAAAACGCGCTGGGACTAAATGGAAAACGCAACAGCGTTCGAAACTCAAAGCCCGAACCGAACCCCGCAGCGAAGATCGGGAAAATCTGCCAGAAAATAAAAATACCCCAGAAGGGCGCCGCCAGCCATTGCAGCCGCCCGGCAGAGACCAAGGAATATCCTGCAACATAAAACCCGAACGACGGTCCAATGACCAGGATCGAGGCGAAAAGCGCAACAAATCCCATTCCAATCAAATCGAGAACATTATTTTTTTTGCGCAGACTATTGATCAGCATTCGCCAGCGAAGTCCGGCTACCAGCCGGATTTGATCCGTCAGACTGATGGGGCCGGCTAGGTCAGCCATGAAAGCTCATCGACTTGAGGTTCCACTCCGCGCTGTCCGCCATGCTGGCCAACGATGGATAGAAAAATTTGCTCCAATGTAACCTTGCCGCCTTCATCGCCAGGAACGCCAGCGCGTAATTCCTGAAGCGACCCCTGAGCCACCAGGCGACCCTTATTAATAATGGCCACGTGACTACACAAACGCTCCACAATTTCCATCACGTGGGAGGTCAGAAAAATCGTGACCCCGCGTTCCGTCATTCTTCCCAAGAGCGATTTCAACGCACCCGCGGCCAACGCGTCCACTCCTTCAAACGGCTCATCCAGAAACAAAACGCGCGGTCCGTGAATCACCGCGGCGGCCAGCGCAAGCTTTTTTTGCATTCCGTGCGAATAATCCACGATCATGGTTTTCGGCCGATCCGCCAGCTGCATAAACTCAAGTAACTCTTCGGCGCGCCGCTCGGTAGTTTGACGGTCCAGACCGTACATGCGCCCCACAAATCGCAGATAATCTGTACCGGTCAACCGGTCAAATAACCCCATGCCTTCCGGTACCACGCCGATCTGGCGTTTTACTTCCACGGGATTGGCGGCAAAATCAACGCCCAGCACTTCGACACGCCCCGAGCTAGGCGCTAACAACCCAGTCAGCATCTTGATGGTGGTCGATTTTCCCGCCCCATTGGGTCCCAGAAAGCCAAAAAACTGCCCGGCGGTCACTTGCAGATCCATGCCGTCTACAGCAACCAGATTTCCAAAATGTCTGGTGAGTTTTTCGGTGCGAATTGCGACATCCGTCATGATTTCTCCGTTCGCGCACGCAGAAAACTCTAGCACGACTGCGCCGCGACACGTCGAGCCGGTTATGGTGGTCTTACGAGATTTCGCAAATGGAGGAACTGCTTTCGTTGAAGAATCTAGAACTGAGGCGACTACACTTTGCCGCTTACGGTGGACTTGGGAGGCAAGCTGGAAATTTGCGTTTCTTTAGACGGCAACACGGGCAGAAGAGCCGCCAGTTCCACACGAAACACTGCCCCGCCGCGCTCCCCGTTGTAGCAGGAAATCTTCCCGCCGTGCTCCTGCATAATGCCGAAGCAGATGCTTAGCCCCAGCCCGGTGCCTTTTCCTACGGGCTTGGTGGTGTAAAAAGGGTCGAAAACTCTGTCTAGTTCTTTTATGCCCGGTCCAGTATCCGTAAATAACACCACGACATTTCCGCGGTTTCGCATGCTCTTGATGGTCAGCACGCCGCCAGCAGCATCCATCGCATCCACCGCGTTACTGATGATATTAAAAAATACCTGTATCAATTGATTTCCATCTCCGCGCACGCTGGGAAGCACCGATTCGAGCTGCAATTCAATTTTGATGTTGGGATTCTGTAAATCGAGGGTCCGCAGTTGCACGGCGTTGGTGACCACGGTATTGATGTCCAGGAGTGCGCGTTCCACCGGCACTTGCCGCGCGAAACTCAATAAATTCCCGACCAGGGTTTTGGTGCGTCGCGCCTGGTCGCGAATCTTGCCCGCGGTGATTCTGGCTTTTTCGGAAAGAGTCGGATCGTCGGCCAGCAAATCGGAGAAACCCAGAATGGCGGTCAGCGGATTGTTAATTTCGTGAGCCGCGCCTGCCGCCAATTGCCCCAAAGATGCCAGCTTTTCGGATTGCACGATCTGGGTCTGCAGCTTCCGCAGATTGTTGACAGACATTTCCGCCTCTGCGAGTAATCGCACGCGATCGGCATCCGCAAGGTGCGTGCGCATGAACACCAATAGTGCAAGAGGAATCGCGGCAACAAATGTAACCATCAGCCGGAAATCTCTAACCGCCGAGCCGTCGCTCGAATATTTCACCGTGTACATGGCGAATAATGGCAATGAAATTACCGCAGCCATGGCCATTCTCCCCGCCCACACGCTCTCGCTCCGCGAAGCTTCGACACTCGATTCGTCCACGCCTTGAAAAGGGGTATTGAGCGCTCCCCGTTTTTGGTAAGCGATTAAGCCTGCTAATGCAAACCATAGAAACGACGATATCAGCGGCAGATCATAGAGACTGCCGGTGTAATATTCGCCCTTGTCGCTAGCCACGTTAAGCGTCAGCGAAGACAGCGTATACAGTGTTGCGGCACCAAACAGCTGAGCGTAAATGGATTTCCAGGGCCCCGTGGTACGCATCCACAAGACACCGAGAGACAGCACTAGAACCATGTTTTGAATATTAGTAACCACGTTATATGTGTGGTTATACGGTCCTAGCGACGGTGTCGCATACATCCAGGGCAGAACGATGTAGGCGTATAAAAAGGTCCACCACACAATTAACAGTACAAAGTCTAGATAGCCGAACCGTAAGCGAAGCTCTTCCAGTCTGCGATGAGGGCGCAACGCCAGCGCCGCCATCATCGGAATGCCTCGCAGAAAAAAAACAATATCGCCGGGAAACATGTCGGGCAGCGCACGGTGCAGATAAACTTCGTAATACGTCCACGCGAACTGACCGGTCATCCATAGCGTGCAGCCCAACGCCAGCAGCATCCAGAAAGCATTGCGCCGCCATAGCGGCGTTCCCGCATTGGCCAGTAATCCCGCATTGGCTACCAGAGGAACAAGGCACTGCACCAAATTTCCAAAAGTGGTGAGTGATGAGTTTCCCCGCGGAAGCGAGAATGAAACAGTCGCGTATACCGCCAGCAGTATTAGCCACGCGCCGACAAGCCACACGATTTTCTTGGAAGAGGGCATCTGCGTTGGTGCTTCCAGTCTACGGAATCGCGCGAGTCTCGCCCACCTCGATTCGCTCTCGTATAGGCCTAACGATTAATGATTAGCACGTCTGGCAGGTCAATTTAAGCGGCAGGGCAAAAAGCGTAAGAACTAAAACTCTAGAGATGAGTCGCCCTTTTTGTAGCGAGCCGAACCCCGACGCCACAGACGGCGGCATTTAAGGAATGCAGTTGCAGCGGGGACAAAATACTATTCGTAGAGCGTGTCGGCCGCTTCCGGAGCTCCTTCGTGTTGTGGAAGGAGCTCGTCCATTCACCGGCCCGCCAGCTTCTACTGCTGCGGCAGCAGCAGTTGCGTAAAGCCGGTAGTGTTAACGTCGCGGAATAGCGGGGTTCGCGGCGGCAGAAGTTGCGGTTGCAGGAACTCCGCGTCAAAGGTGTAATTGCGGGTTGGCGGGCTGTATACCGTGGTGCAGCACTTGAACACGCCTATCGCCTGGTGAGCTGTATAGAGGCTGATCATCGAACCTTCGTAATTCAGGTTCTGACCGCCCCAGTTTTCGATATAGCGAAGGAAGTTATGTACCCCACCGTCAGTGCCAAAGTCCTGGCTAGTGGCGTATCCGGTAGGTTGCGTGAACGAAAGGCCCTTACCCGCCACGATTGCCGCGCGATACCAGGTGGTAGCCGCAGCGCGATTTGCTCCCGTGTTGCAGGATACGCCTCCGGAGAGAAACGCGAAGCAATAGGGGGTTGTGAACGAATTCACGTCATTCCAATTGTTGGATAGCAACGTGACCGCATCTCCCACGATGGAAACCGCCACGTGAGGATCGCTCCAGCCGCCGCCGGCAGAATTGGAGTTGAAATCGCCCTGAAGGTAGATCGGATTTTCCGCGGCGATGGTCAGACCGCAATTGATGATCGTACCGCCGCCGGTTCCGGGGCAGGTGCCCGTCTGTAACAAGTTGCCGTTCACGATTTTCATGGCACGGCGGAAAAAGAACGTGGGATTCTCTCTGGCTTCATTGGCGTGAATAATGTAAACGCCGGGCCAGAGCGGAGAGCCGGATGGATTGTTCGTTACATTGCAGCCAGGATACGGCGCAAACACGTTACCGGCTGCACCTGTTGTGGTAGTGCCTGGGGTTACCGCATTCGGAGAAAATGGACTGTATCCGCCCTTCCAGGGAGTATTGCCGGCACTCAGATACAGCGGGGGTTGTACTGGCTTTAGCTCTTGGCCTGGATCCTGCCCGTAGGTAAATAGGACTCCGCTACCAAGGGTGTCCAAGTCTTCCGCAGTTTCCACCGATTTGTCTGGGCAGCCACTCGCGGTAGAACTATTTACGAAATCTTCAAAACCGTATTCCCCGGTTTCGTTTTGAGAGAAGGATAACGGAGGCCATGGTCCCGGCAGGGTTGCTCCATTCACCCAATTTCCACGACGGTCAGAAAAATACAACGTGTAATCGTTAGGAGCCGTTACTGGATCGTAAGATAGGTGGCCACTGCCCGCGATAGCTCCGGAGAGCCACTTCGACAAGTTACCGGCGTCGATTTCCACGTAATGCATTACTCCGCCCGGGGTGACCATCTGAGCGTAATTTATGGTATTCGCACCGGCACCGATACTACCCGCCGGAGCAACGTCGCGAAGGGTGCCCTCACGAGTATCAAACAACACCATAGGCCAAAAATCATTTCCAGAGCTATAGACGATGTTTCCGGCAGTGATGCCGCATGGATTTGTGCCGGTGGTTCCGGGGTTATCACGTATGCGTTCGAGACGGACAATGGATTTGGGAAAGGGCTCGGAGCAGACGGTGTTCTGCGCAGGCATTTGTGCCGTGGGCAGCGACGGGAGGGTAACGTGGGACATGCCTCCCACCGGATTGATATTTCGGCCGACGTAGCCCAATCCGAGAACTTCCAGCGTCACATCCTGCCAATTTCCGCAAGGCGTTCCCTGCGAGGTCTGAACCTCGATTTTCAAGAAGCCAGGCGTGGTGGCCGTTCCTGCTGGCACCCAATAACCATCGCCCGCGGGGGCTGCCTGTGAGGATACCGAGTAGGCGGCTCCAGCTCCAGAGCTGGCAAGAGGCACTAGGTTCACTCCTAGTTTTCCTTTCAGGTAAGTAAGCTGCGGATCCGCAGAAGCCTGCAAAGCGGCGTACGTCTGATTCAGCTTGCGCAGTTCGAAGGGCTGAGTAGTCGAATCAATGCATGGCATGTTCATTATGTCTGCTGGGTTATCTGATAACACGATGTGCACGCTGGCCTGCGCAAAGTAGCGCTGTTGCGTAACGATCGTCGTATCTGCAGGAGGCGGCCTGCGGATAATGTCGACAGGCTTGGTATTGGTGCCTAAGGTGACGATTCCCAGGTTTAAGGGTTTGGCGCCGCTGACGATATTACTGTTGTAATAGCCCTGAGAAATGGTGGGCCAATTCGGATTCGCCGCGGAGCCGATCGTGCCTACCAGGCTACCTTCGGTATACCCAAGCGCTCTGTAAGACGAGCTCCCGGGCGAGGTCGTGACGTCCACAATGCCGCCGTATTGCCCGGTAGTTGTCGGAAATCCATTGGACAAATTTGTGCGGATGATGTTTTGGACGGCCGTGACTTTATCAGAAAGGCTGAGTGTCGCTCCCGCTGCTAAGAACAGATTGCCGTTGGTATGGGTGCGGCCACCAAAGTTGAAATTCGGTCCAGGGAAAAAGCTGCAATCGCCGTCGCAAAATACTCCAAATTGAAACATCGGAATTCCGACGGTCTGCGTGGTGCGCTGCAGTTTCACTTCTGTCCCTGCCGTAGTGCGGGCCGTGACCGTCAAGGTGTACGGCGTGGCCAGTGCGGTCATGCCCTGATAGGGCGAAGTGCCGGACTTGATGGTGGTGATGTTTGCAATCGGGGTACCAGGCTGGCCTGGGTAAGTCAAATTGTAGCCAGATGTACCGTCGAACTGAATGTACTGGATGCCAGTAAGAGTCGGCGGCGCCGCTGATATGGCCGCTAGCTGTGGGCCTGTAGGAGCGTAGTTCTTATCGAACAAGGTGCCCAGATCGGCGGTGATCTTTTCCATGCCGGCTTCGGAAGCATAAAAGGCCCGGCTATAGTCGTTGTTGAGTCCGCTCATTTTCTGCCCTTGGGTAATAAGCAGGAAGAAGCCGATGATCAGGCTGGACATCAACAGCATCAATAGAATGGTGGTGAGCAGGGCGATGCCGGCCTCACTTCGCAATGGCTTTTTTGGGGCTTTCATCGTCGTTCTCCTAGTTAAACTGGTTGACGTAGGACATGCTGCGGAGGCATACCTGCGTCTGCAAACTGTTGCGGATGTAAGTAGCGGCGCCCCTGCCGGTGTTCATGGCGTAATCCGAGCGCGCGCCCAGGTATATATTCACGGAACGAATTTGGTTTTCGGTGTATCCAACGGGTACGGCGGGTTGACTGGCAAGCACAACGCTGCCGTTTACGTAGTTATAAGTCAGCTGCAGATTTTCAATGGTCTCACCCACCGCAACGCCCGGATTAAAATTGGTCCTGCGGATCAGTCGTGTGTGGCCAGGATCCGTCACAGGATCCAGGTAGTAGCTGATCATCCAGATTCGCGAAGCCGTGGTCGGCGGATACGTTCCGGAATACACCTTAGCACCGGCCCCATTGGTGGTGTAATTCTGTAGCTGAATCAGTGTGCCGGCTGGCTGGCCGGTGCCATTTAGGCTATAGGCATCCCCGGCCGCCAAGCCGGTGGCGAATGTCAGCGTTTGGCCGGATACGCTAGTTACGGTCTGGATGGCATTGCCGTTCGCATTGCTGAACATAATCAAATCGCCGGGATTGATGGGGATGATCGCTTTGCTGAGATCGGCGCAATTGACTACGCCTAAATACAGAGTGGTGTTGTCGAACACCACTGTTTGTCCATTGGCGCTGATCGTTCCAGCACAACCGGGATCGGCCCCAAGCGGCGCCTGATTGATAGGCTTGTTGTCCAGACCCAGGGTGTTGTCTACATACAGCATGTCGATCTGGTCCGTGGGGGTCGTGGAGGTCGCGTCTGGACTGCTGATGGGGCTTCCTAATGCATTGCCTGGTTCCACTGCCATTAGCGTGGTATTGCAAACTGGAAATTCCAAGCCACCGGCGGTGAGAGTCGGCCGATTCAACGCGGAGACCCCAGTAGTGCATCCTGAGCCGGCTGCACCGGTATTGGGAATCGATATGCCGCCGACTGGGATTCCAGTACCAGCCTGGATCAAGTCCTGTTGAATGAAGTTGAGTCCCGCGCGCAAGTTATCGGAGATGTCCGACTTTAGGGAAACCTGCGTATTGGTGTAATTGGAATCTCGAAATGCAGATACCGTGGCCGCCAGCGCTACAAGCGCGACGCCTGTCGCTACCATCATTTCTATTAGCGTGAATCCCGATTGTCTTTTCATAGCCGAAAGCTCCTGCGTTCCTTGTGCCCGATTTCTACGCGCCCGATTTCTACGTGAATGACGAGATATAGCTGACCAAGGTGTAAGTGCGTGACATTTTTCCAACGTGATAGTTGATCGTTACGGTGATGCTGCGCACATTTGGTTCATTGTTTCCGGAGGTATCCAAAACGGGTTCAATGTCGATCGTGCGGGTCATCCAAGGATTTAGGTCGACACTTTTATCTGTGGGCGTGCCGATCTGTCCCGCTGAATTCGGCCCGATCACGATCACTTCATCGGCTGAGCCAGTGTCGCTGACTGTGCCCACCAGGCCGTCGAGACCCGGCTGCAACATTGGCTGCGGGCCGGCAAGAAATACGCCTCCAGAAGAGGTATTCTCGATTTGCGCCCAAGTTAGTGTGTTGTTATCGCGCGCTGTGAAAATGACCTCTACCGCTTGCTCGGCCTTCTTTTCCGCCACGTAGTCATACTGCGTTAAGCTGGCGAAATAGATTCCTTGGGCATAGAAGGCAGCCAGAGACAACACTCCGAATGAAAGTATGACGATCGAAATCATTGCCTCGATCATCGTGAATCCGCTTTGCTGGCCGATGGCCTTTTGTCCGCGATTCATTGCTTGGCTCCTTACTCCGCCCATTGCGTGCCAGTCCATGTGTAACTGCGAACTCTTCCCGTCGCTCCCAAAACCGTAACTGCCCGGGCCGTAGAGATATTGGTCGGCATGCCGAGAAAAATGGTTGCGTTGACCGGATTACTGTTGCCAATCAAATTCATGTTTGCCAACGAGCTGGTGCCAACCAGCGCGCCGGAGGTGGTGAACATCACTCCCCATGCGCCGCCGCCTGAAGGCTGCGCCAAATTGATCGCTTGCGTATGTCCGAATCCCATCGGGGTATCCGGCAAGGTGGCAAAAAGATAAAACTGAGCACCGGTCGTGACGCCGTGATCGCCGTCATTCAAATAAACCGGAGCAATAGCGGGCCCGGCAGCTTCACCGGGGAGGTATTCCACCGTAAGTTGAATCTCATTCGGCGTTATAAAATTGACGCCTACATTGCGACGCTTGGACATTGCCAACTCTCGCGCGTAGCGCAGTTCAGTAGCCACCAGATCGCGCGACGCATTGGCCTTGTAGGCCTTCTGCGTGCCAGTCGTCAGCATGATAGCTGCTGCCATCAGGACAAAACTGATCAGCACAACGAAGGTAAGTTCGATGAGTGAAAATCCTGACTGAGGTTCTATGCGTCGCTTCATCATCAATGACTCCAAATCCAAGAAAATCCGGAAAGTGGGTGTTCTAGAAAAGGTGCAAGTACGAGCCTGAATTCTGTCTCGAGCAAGCTACCCGTTCGGGGAGGAATACGGGACCGGAAGTCTGACGGCCAGAAGACGGCATGATAACCAGCTCAAGGTTATCCGCCTGGACAAGACTGTCAGACCGATATGTGCGGAAACTGTTCATAAATTTGCGTATCAGCTCGAATCTCGGTTGCTTGCAGCTCTTTTCGGACATGACACACACTCACGATCCCGTCATAGATAACACGCTGATTTAAGGCTCCACAACTGACCGGAAGTACAGATTCCGTCCACCGCAAAAAACCGCTCCCGCGTCCTAAGAGGCCAGTTACCAACGTTTACGGGCCGACGTGGTCGGGGAGAGTCTTTTTTCCTCTGTTAAAAACGGTACAAGGCCCTTTGGTTGAGGGGAATAGAACTAATCGGGATTTGTCTTCGCGTAGTCAACAACAGACCAGACACACTGGACTGAGCGGCAGATCGGGAGGTTTAGTTCTATTCCAGATAGTACTTTCGATGAAGCTCTTTCAGGACCATTCACGGCCAGCCGCCAAACCAGCGTCGTGAATTGTGAAATCAGGCTCGCGTGACTACGACAAGGTCAATGTGTGACATCGGATCTCGATGGAACTGTTGGCCCGTGTAACGAGGACCTAAAATTAGCTCTTGGACAACGAAGGCGCGCTATTTGCCAATGACTAGTTCAAGTTATGTCGCGAGAAAAAACAATTTGCACCGTGCAGGCGATGGTATTCGGCTTTGATTATTTGGAATTGGTTAGAAAGCGCTTGATGTGCGTTCGGACTCACCCTTTACAAAACGTTCCGGAGACATGGTTTACAACTCCTGACTGGATTAATCCAGCCAGGAGTTGCCGATGCCATGGAAGGAACGGTCGATCGTGGAAGAACGCATGCGATTTGTATTGAGGCTCAAGGACGGAGAGAGCATGTCCTCGTTGTGCCGGGAGTTCGGCATCTCCCGGGTGACCGGTTATAAAATTTATCAACGCTACAAAGAGTGCGGGCTAGAAGAATCTGGCTGGTGACCTTTATGGACTACGATCTTGGTTACATCGATCTGGAGGAAAAAACCCTGCAGCCCTTAAACAACCCTTTTGGCCCTAAAGTGTAAACTATGTCTCCGGAACGTTCTGTAAAGGATCTCTTCGGACCTGATGAGCGCGATGGCGGAGGAGGAGGGATTCGAACCCCCGAGACCCTTTCGGGTCTAACGGTTTTCAAGACCGCCGGTTTCAACCGCTCACCCACTCCTCCGTTTCCAATTATAACTGCCATCAACACTTAGCGGGTTTTTTAGTGACGTTTTTGAGGGTGATTGCTGCATTTTGGTGCAGGGTGTCACCAAATTGTCACTAAAACCTTCTAGTTTTTGCGTGGCGTTCCTCTTGGCGTCGAGATTTGTGTGGATGTAGCGCATGGTTACAGTGACGGTCGAATGTCCGAGCAATTGCTGGACTGTCACTATATCCGCGCCACGCGCCACAACGCGAGATGCGAATATATGTCGCAACGTATGCCACGACACACCCTCGATTCCCGCTTTTCTGCACGCCAACGCAAAGCCCGCTTTCAGATCGACAAATGGAGTTCCGGTTTCGTGGTTGTAAAAAACAAATTCACTTTTTCTACCCAGGGCCCAGTATTCCAAAACTCGCCGCGTCCGTGTGTTAATCGGAACGGTGCGAATCTTGTTTGTCTTATGAGCGAACAGTGTAGCGATCGGGACGGATCGATCTTAACTCCCGTTCTAGCGGCGACGCATTAGAAAAGCTATACCCAGAAGCCCAGTTCCAAATAGCAACATGCTGGCGGGCTCAGGTGTGCTGGCCGGTGGCGGAGCAAGCGACAAGTCATCGAGCGAGAAATCATTGCCGGCAGCAGTGTAAGTCGGGTTGAGGTCTTGAATCGACAACGCGATGCTGGTATCTCCCGGGCCGGTAGTTACCGATCCAGTCCATTCCTGCCAGACGCCCGGCATGGTAGAGGATACCGCGAAGGAACCGCCCGCCTGAGTTCCATTCACAAACAGTCCCAGCAGACCAGGATTGCTGCTGAAGAAAGGAGTATCAGCATCAGCAACCCATCCCGTGAATGTGTAGGTAGTGTTGGGAGAAACGGCGATGTTTTCCTCCCATGCGTAGGTGCCGGGCGCCCCTCCATCGACTAACAGCATGAGACCGCTGCCAGTGGTGTGATCACCATAGCTATAGTAGCCATTTGTGAATCCCGTACTCGGATTGCTGGTTAGACCGTAGTCCCCCGGTGCCGTCATACCGCTGCCAACATAAGTAGATTGCGAACTAAAGCCCGTATTTGCCGCAGAAAAGTCTCCGTTGACGATCATCTGGGTGGCTTCGGCTCCCACGTTAAAATAAATGAACGCTCCAAAGAAGAGTGCCAGTCTAATGGCCCAGCCCTGAAACGCCCCACGGTGAATCATTCCACGCTCTTGTTGGCATGCTGTTGACATTCGTCCTCCCTTTCGTATCCCAATTGCATATGGGCTTCGGGCACTGGGATCCTTACTCGGTATTTCGTTTTTCGCTTATAATCGGCGCGCGCCGGGACTGGGAACGCGATGGTGGCCGAAGCTAGCAGAGGCCCGATTTGTTGTCTTGTGAGAACCCGGAAATATTCTTGAAAAGACTTGGAAAGCCTCGATGCAGGAGAAAACGCGGTGTTTTTATGACTTCGGGGCTTTTCGTCTAGACCCCGTTGAGCACGTTCTGCTGAGGGCCGGCGCCAGAGTCCCACTCACTCCGAAGGCCTTTGAGACGCTCCTCGTCCTGGTTGAGAACGCCGGCCACATCCTGGAAAAAGACGAGCTCCTCAAACGTGCATGGCCCGATACTTTTGTTGAAGAAGGCACACTGGCCCGCAACATCTCTACGCTACGCAAAGCTCTCGGGGATGAGGCGGAAGGCAAAACCTACATTGAGACCATTCCACGCCGTGGCTACTGTTTTGTCGCTCCCGTCCAGCGTGTCCCAGACGAGGGAGTTGGCACGGCTAGCGCAATGCGCGCAGAGTCGCATGCGACAGTCCCAGCCAAGCCACAAAACTTTCTGTCGCAACGTTGGCTGCTAGCCGCGGGCGCGATCGCTCTCCTATTCGCAGCTGTCTACTTCGTCTGGCAACGCTCCTCCCAGCCTCGCGGGGTCGCCGCTCGGCGTGTCACACTGGCCGTCCTGCCCTTTGAGAACTTAAGTGGCGAACCTGCTCAACAGTTTTTTGCGGATGGCTTCAGCGAAGAACTGATCACCCAACTGGGTGGTTTGGAGCCCGCCAGCTTAGGAATTATTGGCCGTACTTCCGCCATGCAGTACCAGGGCACAACCAAGGACCCTCGCCAAATCGGACGCGAACTCGGCGCAGAATATGTGCTAACCGGAAGTGTCCATCGAGACAAAGATCGTGTGCGCATCACCGCTCGGCTGATTCGCGCACATGACGGCACGACTCTTTGGGCCAAGGATTATGACCGCAATGTGAGCGACATCCTGGCTCTACAGAATGAAGTCGCCAGTGCCATCGCCCGTGAAATCAGTCTGAAACTTTCCCCCGAAGAAAATGCCCGCTTGGTGACATCGCGTCCGGTAGATCCAGCTGCCTACGAAAGCTACCTCAAAGGACGCTATTTCTGGAACAAGCGAACCTCATCGTCGTACGTCAAAGCCATCCAATATTTCAACGATGCCATCGCGCGTGACGCGAAGTACGCGCAAGCCTACACAGGCTTGGCGGACGCGTACGCATTACTTGGTTCTTTGGCAAACGCCGAGCTGCCCCGGCGGGAAGCCATGCCCAAAGCGCGGGCAGCAGCGCTCGCAGCTCTTCAACTCGATGACTCTCTTGCCGAGGCCCACACCTCGCTGGCCTTCGAGGAAATGCATTACGAATGGGACTGGACGGCCGCCGACCGCGAATTCAAGCGCGCCCTGCAGTTGAACCCCAACTATGCCACCGCCCATCAATGGTATGCACTTTGGTTTGTTGCACGCGGGACACCCGAGCAGGCCCTCGCTCAATTGGACATGGCGGAAAAGGCTGATCCGCTTTCCATCATCATTAAGGTCGACACATCCTATGTGCTCACCGGTGCTGGTCGCTACGAACAAGCTGCACAGGTGGCCGCCAGGGCCCTTGAACTTGATCCCAATTTCGCCCTCGCACACTTCGCCCTGGCGGAAGCCTATGCCGGCCAACAGCTGTATCCGCAAGCCATTTCCGAGCTACAGAAGATGCTGGCAACCGATAACGGTAATACTTGGGGTCACGCGGCCATGGCGCGCGACTACGCCCAGATGGGACAAACTGCCCAGGCCGAAAAGCTCCTGCAAGAAATGCTGGCGGATTGCGGTAACCGCGGAGGTTGTCCGTTCGACATCGCGTCCATCTACTCCAGTCTCGGCGAACAAGATCGAGCTTTCGCATGGCTGGAGAAAGCTTATCAGGATCGCGATGGCGGCTTGATTCTCCTGAATGGATCGCTGCCTCTAATTCGCCTTCGCTCCGACGCCCGTTATGCTGACCTCTCAAGACGCGTTGGTTTGTCCCCCATCCGTAGCGATGAAACGGAACACCGCCGCTAATTGGAACAAATGATTTTCTTCCGCGAAGAAATAGGCGGGGTTGTCGGATAGCTTAGGTGGCAGCATAGGTGTGCTTGGGATGCCTGTCGTATGGCCGGCCAGATCGCGTAAACGGGCGTAACGCTACGCTCTCGCCCGGAACTCGCGCTCGCTATTGTAGTATCGCGGCAGCACTCACAATCCTAGAATCGGCTCGTTACTTGGCTGGTCGGAACCGGGATCCGATCCCACGAAACCGAAGGATGCTAGAATGCGCAAAATTCGGGAAGGAAAAACGAGACAACGAAATCTTAGCCTGTGACACTCAGGCACGTTAGAGGCTGAATCGCTCGGTATGCCCACTCGTAAGCGCGTCGGATGCGTAATTTAATCAAGCGCGATGGCTAGACAATTTACCCAAGCAAGTCATGGTACCTTGCCCACAGCGTTTGCGATTACGCGACATGCGACGAGCTGAGCCTATGTTCTTGAGGCAATATAACGTTTATCGTCAAAGTAAGAATGTTCAGGAATGATGGGCAACATTCACAGGTTCGCCTGCGAGGTCGTGGTCGTAGTGAATTGTAAAACTAAATCCGTATTCCTCCGATTCCTCGTGACAGCTCTCGTACTGTGTTCACCGATGCTGGCACAACAATCCGGAGTACTGATCGGCTATGCCGAACAAACGGGTGAGGGTAGCTACGATTACAGGACGATGTGGATTATTTTCTCTGCGAATGAAGCACACATGGTGGCAACCGTTCCGGATGTCATTGCGCCGCGCGCGACAGGGTTTTGGCGGTTTGGGAGAACCATTATTTGTGAATTCGATTCGGAAACACAGCAGGACAGTTCGTGAGATGCTCTTTGGCAGACGGAACTGGAACGAGCCCCGACGATCCAGCAGGGACCTTCATGCAAAAGCCATCGCGCGGGAGATTTTACGGAGGAGGGAGGCGCCGATCCGCCCGATTCAGCAGCCGCTCACGTCAACCTGTGTGGTAGAGAGGCCGGGACATTGCTCTTTGTTTCACCTGATTATATCAGTGAAGAGTCCGACGCTTGGGACGGTTGCGACCCTCGTGGTGGGCGAGACAACAAACGCGATCATGTGCGGACCTATGACAAAGAGAGGTCTTTGAGTCTGACGGAATTCTTCGGCGAGCGAGCCGCAAAAGCGTACGGCATCGCGGCAAAAAAGGGCTTCGCGGAGAACAGCAAAGATTTCAATTGCCCTGAGCCAGATGCAGAAGAATATGACCTGAAAAGCTGGAACATCACTCACGTGCGGGGAGCCTGGCGGCCGGCTGCTTCGCTCGACATGTTTATGGGGGAATGTGCGTTTAGCCAGCCGACCGATCTGGAACTGCCGAAGAGCGTGACGGGCGAGTCGTCAAAAACTGCGCTTTGGCAAAAAATCTCTGCCGCACTCCCGCATATTTCAGGTTTCTATTTTTTCCCCTTCGGAGATTTCGCGCTCATTTTGGTGTCTCCGAAAAACGCTGAGTATCATCTGTACGCTTATTCCATTAAGGATAGCGTCCTGGGTAAACGGCTGGCGGAGATTCCATGGAACAACTACAACTCTCATCGCATCGTCATGACCCAATGGTGCTCGGGAAAATACGTGACGAAGTGGACCGATATCATCACAAAAATCAAAGAACGTCCCTTGCCGGATCCGGTTATGCAGATAGGTATGAAGCCGGCAGCAATGCAATAAGATCCATCGCTTCCTTCTCGAGCTAACCAACGTCGACTTGGCGGCTTGCATCCTTTACGAGACTTGCACGTCCAATATTCCTGACTTCCCGTATTATAAATACAGGCGTCCTGCTGCCTAAGAGGGCAAAGACATGTTGCTTCGCCGGCCAACCGATTTGAGCTATTCCGACGTTACGCCGAAATCCGTGTATACGCAGCGCCGCGAATTTCTGCGGGCCATGGGGATTGTGGGAGCTGCGGCATTTTCAGGAGCGACTGCGTGGCGGCTCGGTATGCCGCTCGACGAAGTGTACGCCACCAGCAAATTGGACGTGGCCTCGAAAAGTCCTTTCAGCACCACGGAAAAGAAAACGCCGTACAACGATGTGACGCACTACAATAATTTTTACGAGTTCGGCACCGACAAAACTGATCCTGCGAAAAATGCGCAGAAATTCCGCACTTCGCCGTGGAGTGTTTCCGTCGAAGGCGAAGTAAAAAAGCCACGTAAGTTCAGCATGGATGAAATTGTGAAGATTGCTCCTTTGGAAGAGCGCATCTATCGTCATCGTTGCGTAGAAGCGTGGTCCATCGTGGTTCCCTGGATTGGCTTTCCTTTTAGTGAACTCGCCAAGTTGGTTGAACCAACTTCCAAAGCTCAGTTCGTGGCCTTCGAAAGCTTTTTTGATCCCAGCCAGATGCCGCAGGCAAAATATTCCGGTCTGGACTATCCGTATGTCGAAGGCTTGCGTCTCGATGAGGCCATGAATCCCCTGACATTGATTGGCGTTGGCATGTATGGGGAAACATTGCCGAATCAGGACGGCGCGCCGGTGCGCATGGTCGTGCCATGGAAATACGGCTACAAAAGCATCAAATCCATTGTGAAAATCCGTTTTGTCGCCAAAGAACCGCCTACCACCTGGAATCGCATGGCTCCTCAAGAGTACGGTTTTTACTCCAACGTAAATCCGAGTGTCGATCACCCGCGTTGGAGCCAGGCGAAAGAACGGCGCCTCGGCGAGATTTTCAAGCGCCCCACGCTGATGTTCAACGGCTACGGCGATCAGATCGCGAGCCTATACAATGGGATGGACCTCAAGAAAAACTACTAAACCTAGATGCATGTTCTGCTAAACAGCAAGTGGAGTAAGCCGGTAGTATTTCTGTTATGTCTGTTGCCCTTGGCGGCGTTGGGTTGGCGAGCGCTGCACGGCGAGTTAACCGCCAATCCCATCGAGTTCATCACCCACGCCACCGGAGATTGGACGCTTCGCTTTCTGATTATCACGCTATGCATTACGCCGTTTCGTAAAATTCTTCATCTCCCTGAGCTGATTCGTTTTCGCCGCATGTTGGGTTTGTTTGCGTTTTTTTACGCGTGCCTGCATTTCACCACATACGTCTGGCTGGATAAATTCTTCGATTTATCGGAAATGTGGAAGGACATCGCCAAGCGCAAATACATCACCGTGGGATTTACAGCATTTTTGTTGCTGATTCCATTGGCAGTGACTTCGACTGCAGGATGGATTAGACGTCTCGGCGGAAAACGCTGGCAAATGCTTCATCGATTGATTTACGTCAGTGCGGCGCTCGGGGTGATTCACTACTACTGGCTGGTAAAGTCTGCGGTAATCAGGCCGCTAGCCTACGGCGCCATTGTGGCGGTTTTATTGCTGTGGAGATTATTCGTTTCGCTTTCAAAGAAAACACCGTTGAGAGTGGACGCTGCTACGGTGCGACCGCTCGGCTAAACGGCTGAGCCGCCTGTCGGTGGCTCGTTAAATTCCAGGCCCCAAAATCGTGGTGCTGGGGTAAGAAATTCGATGCCCACACGCTGTCCGCGGTCATTCGTTTCGCCCAAAAAAACCACCCGGCACTCTTGTTCTTCCAGTGTCTCTGGATGGGTGAGCACCAGCATCGCCCCGTCATCGAGCTCGTGTTTCAGAATCAGCAACCCGCCATGACCGTTCACGACCAGCGTTTCGCAGGTCTCGCGGAACTTTTTGCCATTATGTGCGCGACCCTGGGCCTGCACGCGCATTTTGTGAAACATGCGGCTGCTACGCCGTTGCGAACTTGCGGTGACTTGGCTCATAGCTAAGTCTTGATTGTCCTAAGGCGCATCGTCAATCACCCGTTCGGCGCGATGTGCTGCAAAGCCAAACGCGAAAAGCGCGCTTGGCTTGTACCATGACGGCTATACGCCCTAGAATAGTCTCTGGCACCGGATCCTTTCGACCATTTCCGCTCGCCTGTTTCGGCCCTTGTTTTGTTTTTAATCTGCCGCACCGTGATTGGATGGACTTGTGCGTTTTGAGAAATTTTTATGAATTTGGCTGACTATATCGACAGCCGTCGCGACGAACACCTGGAGGAATTGTGTTCTTTCCTGCGCATCCCTAGCGTCAGCGCGAAAACCGAGCATAAGCCCGACGTGGAGCGCGGAGCCCAGTGGGTGGCCGATAACTTGCGCGCCGCTGGCTTTAAAACGATTGAAATCATTCCGACCAGTTTGCATCCCCTGGTCTACGCAGAATCGTTGGAAGCTACCGGGAAGCCCACGATCCTTTTTTATGGCCACTATGATGTGCAACCCGCCGAACCCTTAGAATTGTGGACTTCTCCGGCCTTCGAACCTACCGTGCGCGACGGAAACCTTTTCGGTCGAGGCACCGCCGACGACAAAGGCCAGGTGCACATTCACCTGAAGGCCCTCGAATGTTTGCAGAAAATTAACGGCAAACTTCCCGTGAACGTGAAAGTTCTTATCGAAGGCGAAGAGGAAGTTGGCAGTGTCAGCTTGTGGAATTATGTGCAGAAAAATAAAGAAAAACTTAAAGCCGATGCCTTGCTGGTATCCGACACTTCCATGCTTGCGAAGGGCGTGCCTTCTATCACTTACGGTTTGCGGGGCCTCAATTACTATCAAATCGAACTGAAGGGCCCGGCTCGCGATCTTCATTCTGGGGTTTACGGCGGCGCCGTGCCGAATCCTCTAACCATTCTCGCGGAGCTTTTTGCCAAACTGCATGACAAGAATTTCCGCGTTAACGTCCCGGGTTTTTACGATTCCGTCGCCACTGTTTCCAAAGCCGAACGTAAGGTTCTTAACGCTTTGCCCTGGAAGAGAAAAGAGTTTGAGAAAGCCGTTGGGGCACCGGGTTATTTTGGGGAAAAGGGTTACACCATTGTCGAGCAACTCTGGACGCGCCCGACGCTCGAATTGAACGGCATGTGGGGCGGCTATACTGGCGAAGGCGCCAAAACGGTCATTCCCTCCAGGGCTTGCGCGAAATTTTCCACTCGGCTTGTTCCAAATCAGGATCCCCACAAAATTGCCAAGTTGGTCGAAAAGCAGGTCCGCGCGTTGTTGCCTAATACGGTCACTTGTAAATTTGAAGTTCTCAGTACCGGGAAACCGTGGTCAGCTTCGTTTCAGGCCCCAATTTTTAAGAAGGCTCAGAGCGCTTTGGAAAAAGGCTTCGGGAAAAAAGCCGTTTTCATTCGCGAAGGTGGCTCCATCCCCTTCGTTACGCAGATATATGACACCTTCAAAGTGCCCTGTGTGCTGATTGGGTTTGGATTGCCGGACGAAAACGCTCACGCGCCGGATGAACACATCGCGCTAGAAAATTATTTCGGCGGTATCAAAGCCATCGCGCACTTCTACGCGGATCTGGCGACGCTTTGAAGTTGGTTTGCTGAGACCAACGATCGATCAATAAACTTACGCCGTTGAAAGCCTTTGGCGTTGCCCGATCGCGTAATCGCTTAGTGCGGCATTGGCGCTGTTAACCACTTCGAGAGCGTCGGCAATCGCTTCCAAATCCTGGCCGCGCACGACGAAGTACATTTGATCCTTTCCTAGACCGGTGTACACCCGGTTTCCTATGCAACCTAAACTAAAAATTGCTCCATGTTGCAGCGAGGCCGGCAAAGCCATACACGTCGGTCGCCCCAGCGCCGGAACGCTGGCGGCTACACCGGCTCGATTGGCAGCCTCATTCAACAACATCGCGGATCGCGGTTGGCAAGCAAACAACACGACATCCGGTGCCACTGGAGCTTCACCAAGTGGCGAATACACCACCACCGCAGGGCTCTTCGCCAGGCGTGGAATTTGCGGCACTTCCTCGGGTTTTACGTATCCCAGATCAAACATCATTTTCAACGTGATGCCGGTTTCCTGCTCGCGTTCCGGAGAAAGCGCGATGTTGTGTGTATACGCGCCCACGGCGCAATTAAAATGATCTTCCGGCACGGTATAAAAAGTTCTTCCCTCCGCCGCGAGCCGCCAGAAGCTGCAGCCCGAGGGTTCGCTGCCTTCAAATTTCTCCACGGCGCTTGGGACGCTGTCCAGATACGTAACGGCCACCGGCCTGCCTGCGAGTTTCAAAACCTTGGTGAATCGCGCCTCCAGCGTTTTCCAATTTTTAACTTCGCTCACAAACAGTCTCCTCGGAAAATGACTTTTGCAGCATAACATGGCAGTAATTTCATTTTGGGACGCGTCAAATAGTTCAAAACCCTTGTTTTATGCGGTTATTCACACGTAGCATCAAAAAAACAGGCTTTTTATCTGTGTTTTTCTTGCTTTCCTCTTGCGTTCTCAGGGCAGCTTGGCTATAGTGCCCAACGGCCCGGACTTTTTTCCTTCGCTGTTCAGGACAAAAGGCTCACAGCCAGCCCCCGGTGAACTCGGGAATAACCAAAAAAGAACGAAAAAATCAGGAGGATAAGCAGACTAGATGGCAGCCAAGCCTTTGAGCAAGACGAAGATCGTTTCACACATGGCCGAGAAAGTCGGCACATCAAAAAAGACCGCAGTGCTCTTCTTTGAGGAGCTGTTCAAACTCGCAGTGAAAGAAGCAAAGGGCGCCGCCGGAAAATTCGTCATCCCCAACATCGGCCGCGTCGTAAAGGCACATCGCAAGGCGCGCCTGGGCCGTAATCCTCAAACCGGCGAGCAGATTAAGATCAAGGCCAAGACGGTGGTTCGTTTGCGTCCGGCCAAGGCGTTTAAAGACGCCGTTCTGAAGTAGCTCCCGCTTTAACTCCGAATTCAATGGCAACGCTGTGACGCTTCGTTGCCTATCGGCTGCGCCCGGCATCCTGCGGCTGACCACATTTACGGCTCACATCAATCCCTTTAGGTGAGTCAGAAATCCTCGTAAAAGAAACCTCCGGTAAAGTGGCTAGCCCACAACCGGAGGTTTTCTTTTTGTGAGGAAGAACACTGAAAGACCGCTTGTGGATTCACGAACCCTTTGGTCTCCTGAAATGTTTTGTGCTCAGACCGAGCACGCAGTAACCCAATCAAGTCCCACACGCCGCACTTAGAATTAAGAGTGCTGCAACTACTCCCATTAGTCGTCCAAGAACCTGGTGGCTGGAAAGAATACCCGCCACTCCCAGGCATAATCCCAGCCCGATGCGCAACGCCTGATCGCTACCTCCGAGATTAGATATCGTTATTGTTTTCTCCCGCCAACCGCTTGGAATCAGAGCGTTTTCACGTAGGCTACGACATCCTTAATTTGCGCCGGTTCCAGGACTTCCTTGAAAGGTGGCATCAAGCTATCGCCGTTTTCGATCCACGTTTTCAAGTTCTCGTCGGTAACTTTGTTGTTGTTCACCGTGAACGTTCCGCGTTTCGAAATGTCTTTCAAGCCAGGCCCGATTTTTTTGGCGTCGCTATCCGCGTAGTGGCATACCGCGCATTTTTTTTCGAAGACTTCCTTGCCGCGCGCCGCAGCTGCTGCCGAGTTCTTTCCCGCGCCCCCAGGGCCTGCTTTTTTTGGCGGCTGTTCCTGCGCGAACGCTAATCCGCATAGTCCCAAAGCTGCAATCCCAACAAATGAAAGGTTACTGTTCACGCGTCCTCCATTTTCCTGGTGAATTGACCGAGTCCTATTTTCTACTTTTATTACTGTTAATTCCAGTTCCTCGCTATAGCCCGTCACAAAGTACAGGTAGCCTCTGCGAAGCCTGGAACTTTTGTACTTTTGACGCCTATCTTACCGTGTGCTAACAATCAGAAATCATGAGTCAGGAAACGTTAATGCGTGCGTGGGAACTATTGCAGGATGCCTATCAAGCTCAAATGGAGGGCGATTACGATCGCGCCGTAGAGCTTTACAAAGCTTCCCTCGAATTGCATCCCACCGCCGAAGCACATACTTTTCTGGGTTGGGCTTACCATTTTCAAGGCAAGTTGAATGAGGCCATCGCTGAATGTCGCACGGCCATCGACATTGACCCGGAATTCGGAAATCCTTACAACGATATTGGCGCATATCTGATCGAGTTGCGCCGTTTTGATGATGCGATCCCGTGGCTGGAGCGCGCCATTGAAGCCAAACGCTATGAGCCGCGCCATTTTCCTCATTACAACTTGGGCCGCGCTTATCTTGGTAAGGAGATGTACGCGCGTGCGGCACGCTGTTTTGAAGAAGCCTTGGAAGTTGAACCCCGCTACCGATTGGCGCGCGAAGCGTTGGATTCGCTGCGCCGCTTGGTGAATTAATCCTTCGCGACTTGCAACTAAATTTTGGAAACAGATTTATGGCGTCGCCGCAACTGCGGTGGTTGGCTTCACGATGCGGTCATATACATAAAGCAACATTGCGGTGAGCACGCCAATCCCGGTCACTACCCACCAGATTCGTTGTGGCTCATGCTGCACTTCGCCAAAATGGTGAAGCAGCAGCCCTCCGAGCGGCCCGGCAACCAGCGAACCGATACCAATCGGCAAAAATGCAAATCCCATATAAGTTCCCTGCTGCCCGGCAGGAGCCAGTCGTGAGATGTATTCGTAATATCGCGGCGATTGGATAATTTCACCGAGCGAAACCGTAAAAAGAGTAGCGATCGCCATCGCTGGCGTGGGATGCACAATCAAGATCATCCACGCTAACGCGGAAACCAATGTTCCCAAGGTGATGGCTCTGAAGGCGGCCACTGTTTTCATTAAAAAACTCATCAACAGTTGCAACGCAATCACCGTCAGCGGTCCGGTGACCAGCATCAACTCGGTGTCGGTGCTGGAGTTCACGTAATCGTGAATGTAAATCGGCAGAATTATAAATTCCTGCCAGTACACGATCCAGTAGCCGGAGAAAATCAAAAGAAAAATCATGAATTGCGGATTGCCGAGCACCATCGCAAAATTTCGCCATGCGGCGCCAGCGCTGGCTGTTTGAACTTCATTAGATCGGCGAGGTTCTTTGAACAGCAATAACACCGCAAAAAACATCAGAAATACGCTCAACGCCGCGACACGAAAGACGCTTTCGACGCGCATATTTTGGTGCACCCAGGACGCTACATATGGCCCTGCTGCACCTCCGATATTCACCAGTGTGTAGTAAATGGAGTAGCCGATGGAGCGCACGCTCTCTTTTGACGCGCGCGCCGTTGTTCCCACCACGCACGGTTTGACCAGCGCAATCCCCAGCGCAGGCAACATCAGTACAAAACCAACCAGCAACCACAACGGAACCGCGGCACGCACCGGCGCCAGCCAAGATGAGCCCAGCGAGCCCAACAGGAAATACGAGCCGCTTAAAATGAAATAGGCCAACGAAAGCGAGCGACGAAATCCCAAGCGATCCGCCAACGTTCCGCCAAATACGGCCAGGAACCATACCAATCCGCCAAACAATCCGGTCAGGCTGGTAGCTTGAGCGGCGGGAAAACTGAGCGTTTCATGCAAATAACGCGCCAGTGACGCGAACGCCGCATAATAAGAAAGTCGCTCGAATAATTCGCTGATGTTCGCTACCCAGAACGGGCGTTCGAATCCGTCGCGGATTTCCTTCAGCCGCCCGCCAAAACTCATCCGCCCCCTCCTGGTCCAGGTTCCATCAGACGCGCCGCGATTCTAATGGAATGTCGACGCTTTTGACACCGCGTTTAGTCGCACGGCAGAGTGAGCCCATTAATCATGTGAATAGCAATACCCAATAATCACGAAACTATATGTAGCCCCAGGTAATCTAAAAGAGAGTAGTGTTGGCGAGCATGTCGGTTTGAAGCATCATGGTTGGGTCACCTTTTGGGGGGTAAAAAAGTGAACGTGAAAAGCTACGTAATCCGCAAGACCACCGCCGCTTTGGCGACGGCATTTTTTGCAACGATATTTTCTCTCGTCGCTCCTTCCACCTTCGCTCAGAACAAAGTGATGGGCGAGGTCAAGTTCGAGGGTACAACAAAAATAGAAAAAGACGCCGGCGTGTGGGTCGACGGAAATTACGTTGGTTATTTGAAGGAATTAAAGGGCGACAAAAAAGTCATGTTGTTGCCGGGGGAGCACGAAGTGATTGTCAGGCAATCGGGTTACGATGACTTCGTAAAAAAAGTTGTAATCGAACCGGGCCAGGTTCAAATCGTAAACGCGGTGCTGTTAAAGAGCCCGCGGGCGACTTCCCCCGACGTAACCTCAACTTTAAAGCTCAACATCGAGCCTAAGCGCGCGGCGGTTTTCCTCGATGATAAATTCGTGGGCCACGCCAGCGAATTCGGCGGAAAATTCCATTCCATGCTTATCAGCCCGGGTAAACACCGCATAAAAGTCGAATTGCCGGGCTATCGTACTTATGACACAGAAATAGATCTACTCCCCGGACAAAAAACCGAGGTAAAGACCGTCCTCGTGCCGGGAAGTATTGAGCAAGCTGGCCCACTCATCAAGAAACCGGAGTGATGTTGTTGTCTTCTCAATGAGAATTTAATTGCTACGGCCACTTGTAGACTCAGGTGGCCGTTTTTGTCCAGGCGTCGGCTTCGCGTTGAACAATAAGCTTGAGCAGGTTAATCCCGACTCCGCTTTTTGCAGTTCCGAAATGTCCAAGGGCAGCACCGTAAATCCTCGCGCTTCGATTCTCGCGCGCGTCAACGGAAAAGAGGCCGGCAGAATTACCGTGCCCCCAAAAGCCAACGCGTTTGCCGCATGTGGCTCCTCCGGCGCAACCTCAATCCACTCAAAGCCGGGCACGCAGGACGCATCAAACCATTTCCGATTGGCAAGAAGTGTATTCCGTCCGAGAAACGTCACCGCAGATTTAAGATGCAAGCAGCCGCTGACCGGCACAGCCGTCACGGTGTAACCGTAGTTCTCGACGATCGATTGCAATTGCCGAATGCCCGCTTCGTTCGTGCGTTTGGATAACCCTGCAAAAAGCTGGCGGTCCACGCGCAAGATATCGCCGCCTTCCGCGGTACCAGGCAGCGTCACATATTTTAATTCACGAAACCGTGCTAAGGCTTTCGCCAGCGAAGCTGCTTCCGCGCGCCGCGATTCCGTGCCCAGTGGGAAAATTAACGCTACCTCATCGAGCACCATCGCCGGATCTTCGACGAACATGGAATCCGCGAGTGTCGGTTCCGGCGGAAGAGAAATAACTTTGGCGCCAAATTTCTCGAGCACCTGCTCGTATTCTCTATGTTGCTCAACAGCCTTTGCCAGATGGATTGGGGCACGAGCCATGAAAGTCAGCTCGCAATTTACCATCGCAGGGCTGACGCCACGCGTGATCGCAGTAAGCATAACCAGGAAAAGTCTACACGGATTAGAAACGGGGGGCACCATCGCGCCAGGACGAGTGCCTTGCAGTGAAGTAACTCACCGTCCTAAGAAGTTCGCAAAGGTCGAAAAACGACTATTTTTCTAATGCCAGGAACCAGCGGGAGCAAAGTGCGAGATCCACAATCGCGTCAAGCCCGCGCCCAGCAGTATTCCCATCAGCAGTAGGCCGATTATGACCGCGACGTTCCACATCGTCGCGTTCGGCTTGGCATCGCTGTCCTTAGAATGCTTCGCTGCCAAATCACCCGCTCCAGATATCGGGGTGCTGACTGTCCTTGGTGTAGCGGATATTTCCGGCCGCACCAAAAGGCAATAGCCTTTTCGCGGAATGGTCTCGATGTAGATGGGCTTTTCCGAGGAATCTCCCAAGGCGATTCTCAGTTTATTAACGGTAGTGTTAACATTTGCATCGTAATTTACGTATGTTTCCGCCGGCCACAGTCGTTGGCGCAGTTCCTCGCGGGTAACCACCTCGCCGGGCTTCTCCAGCAGGGTCATAAGCACCCGGTATACTTTTCCCTGCAGTTTCAGTTTTTCCCCGTTCTTCGTGATTTCTTGGCGTTGTTGATCGATTTGAAACGGCCCCAGGAGGATATAGCGGCCGGACGAGAGCGGACTGCTCTCTGCGCTCGTGGGATCGTAACTTGCCTGCATGGGAACCACTCCCGTTGTCATCGACATCACCCTTGCTAGATATAGACGTACAGCGGCGCGTTTTGTTTTAAATACGTAGAAATTTGAATAAAGTTCCCGCTTTTCTGTTAAACCCCGCCCGAATACTGCGTCTTTATTGCAAAAATTGGAGCCGGTCAGTTCAGCGCCCGCTCTATTCATCTAAAATTTTGGAGATGTTACAAAAATGTGACAGTGCGGCGAGCACTTCGGCTGTTGCATTGCTGGGAAGCTCACGCCTACAAAGGCATCGACCTGCAATTGAAGAATGTGGAACGTAAGAAAGGAATGACCGTCAGCGGGTATGTCGACACTTTAAGGCAAATCCAGGTCCAGGGAATAAATGTCGGTAAGTCCCCGTTCTACGGTGACGTACAACCAGCCTTTAGAATCCAATCCATTGAACAGGTAGTGTGCCGGGCTTTGCAGCACATCTCCAAAGCCGTATGCGCGCTGCGGCTGGCCGCCCACTACGTTTACGCGAAAGACCGATTGTTCCTTTTCAAGTTGATCCTGGAAATAAATGGAATCCCCGTTATCGGACCAGTAAGGAATGCCAATCAGGCCGCCTTCCGCCAATGGAGTCCAAGTCTTGGTCTGAAAATCGTAAAGCACCAGATGATGTTTGCTTTCATCCAGGGCCGCGATATAACGCCCGTCCGGAGACCACCGCGGTTCTGCAAATCCGCGGGAATCCGGTAATAGCGTGAATTCGCCGGTCTGCGGCTTGAATAAATAAATTCCAAATTTTGGAGGGATTTTTAAGTCCCGCATACTGACGACAATTTGTGTGTCATCCGGAGACCAATCCGCGGACGCGCCCTCGCGTCCTTCCGGTAACACCGCGCGTAGGCCTCCTCCATCTGACGACAAGATATAAATTTGACGCGAGTGGCCCGGTTGTACGCCCGTGAACAAAATCCGCTTTGCATCACGCGACCATCGTGGCGCGGCGGCCACCAGCGGCGGATCGGTCAATCGCAATTGTTTCTTGGTATCCATCCTGCTGAGCCACAGGGACCCGCCCGGGCGATCTACATATAAGAGCGATTCGCCTTTCGGAGAAACTACCGCTTCATCGGCTCGCAGCGTCGGCATCAAAAACACCGAGCCGTTCGTTTTTGGATCGATCTTCTTCAGCTCGCGATGCGATCGTAAGCTGAACGCGAACACTCGCGACCCAGTCTGCGCTGGGATCGAAACGTGCAGCGAATCGGGCCCCCGCGTCAGCTGCACTGGACCTTGGTTTGTTCGCCGGAACCAGTTCCATGTTTCCCGCATGGCCCACAGATTGCACTCGTCGTTTTGGCATCCCGAAAACAAAAAGTATTTTCCATCCGCGGTCCACTGCCCGGAGGATTGCGAAACCGGTGGCGTTCCGCCGGCAAGGATTCGGTGTAACTTGCTGCCGTCGGCATTCATTTCCCAAATCGAAGAGCTGTTGCCCCCTCCATTCTCGCTGTGGAAACGAATTTTTTCTCCATCGCCGGACCACGCCGGCGCGTGAGGCCTTCCATTGGGCCGCGCAATTTCATGAAGTTCAGTTCCATCCGAGTGCACCACGAACAACCTTCGTTCGTGCACGAAAACAACTTGGCTGCCATCGGGCGACCACGCCGGATCCCGGCCGGTAGCTTCCCCCAATCTGCGCGGCGCTCCGCCTTGCACGGGCCACAGCCACAGGGTCATTTCATCATCTGGGCGGTTGAACTCTCCAATCAGAAATACGGAATGGTCAGGTGAGATAGCAAAAAGCCGGGTGTTGGGAAACGGCGCCGCGACCACTTCCGCGTTTCCTCCTTCGACCGAGGTTTGCATCAACTGCCAGCGATCACCCAAGCGCTCGCGAAAAAAAATTCGGCTACCGTCTGAAACAATGCCGCCCGTCTCATCAATGTCTCCAGCATTGGTAATGCGCACCATTCGTTGCACGCTGGGGTGTGGAACCGGATAAATAATGAAGAAGAATAGCCAGGAGCCAAACAGGATGGCGACCGTCAATAATGTTATATCCAGCCACCTTCTGGCACTTTGTTCTTTCCGTCGCTCTTTTTGCAGTTCTGCGGCTCGCTCCGCGGAAAATTCCGGCTGCATCGAAAGGTGAATTTCCACCGCGTCTGTGCCCGTCGCTGTAACGGAAGGCTTGGCGCTGATGACGTTCACGCGAGAATGAATCTGGTGCACTGGAGCGAGAAAACGGTAGCCCTGGCGAGGCACCGTTTCGATGAAACGCGGATTCTCGGCATCGTCCTGCAAACAAGAACGCAATTTCTTGAGGGCGGCGTTCAGGCTGCCGTCAAAATTAACGTGCGTGCCCTTTTCCCAGAGAACTTGGCGCAGTTCCTCCCGGGTGACGATCTCTCCGGGTCGCTGCAGCAATATCGTTAGGATACGAAATGGCTGGTCTTGGAGCTTTAACCGCGTACCTTGGCGCGTGATTACCCCGTGAACCAGATCCACGTCGAACAGGCCAAATCTCACCGCAAGGGTCGGTTGAACTTCGGGTTCCAATATGTAGGCCTTATAAAAACCACCGGGACTATAGCATAAGGGTGGGTCATTTAACACAGTAACTTGCTTATTCGTAGCGGTTTACTGAGTCACAACAGTTTCACGCGATGGTCTTTTGACTTTACTCTCTTCCACGCGTATCAACGGTCTGTCCGGGATCCGCTTCTGCAGTCGGGGTGGTCCCGAGAGTCCTTTTAAGTCGATAAGGAGGCCTTCAGAGAAAATAATCTCTAAGCCCATAGTCCCAAGAACCATCGATTCCCGCGTTCAATATACCCTCGTGGCAAAGTAAGCGTACGAGATGTTCCTATTGGACGCGGGGTTCGATTTCTACCCCCCGCGTAACCCGACCTTCGCCAGACACCTTTCAAGACGTAGCTCTCTATTGTTTCGCGGATGTGGCCCCTATCCCTGCGGGCAACACCGAAATTTCCACGCTCGACGGGTACCTTTTGGAACGGTAGACGTGCTGCGTAGCTGCTTGATAATCGCTGGCCTTAGCTTCAAAAATATTAGGTACAAACCTCTGAGGATTCCGGTCATAAAGTGGGAACCATGAGCTTTGAACTTGCACCATGATGCGATGCCCCTTCTTAAACACATGATTTGCGGTGTGTAGGTCAATCGTGAACGGGGTGACCACCCCAGCCTCTAGAGGTCCCGGCTTCTCCATTGATTTTTGGAAGCGACCGCGAAAAATTTCGTCAGAGATCATTAGCTCATAACCCGAAAGTTTCCAATCCGGTGAATACTTTTCAGGGTATACGTCGATTAGTTTCACGACCCAGTCACTGTCCGTGCCGGTTGTCGCTGCGAAAAGCTTGGCTGTGACGTTTCCCGCAATTGTCAGGTCCTCTGTTAATTCTCCGGTTTGCCAGGTCAGGACATCCGGACGTTCATCGACAAAACGCTGATCTTGCACCAGCCAGGTGTACCAGCTTCCCGGATGATCCTCAGGATACGTGCTGTCCACCGGGCGATGTCGGTAAGGCACGGGATGCGCAGGGTCGCTCATATAACTGTCGAAGTCGCTGGTGGAATCGGATTGCGGAGCATCGAAGGACAACGCGCCATTTTCATGGAAATAAAGATTCCGCGATTTTGCCTCCTTGGGTGGCCACGAATCGAAAGGAGTCCAGACGTTAGTGCCCGTCTGAAAAAGTAACGCTTCTTTAAGCGGCAGAGTACCCTTGTCCTTCAACCAATAGGCGAACCACGGGGCTTCTACCTGTTGACGAAAAAAAACTGCGGTATCGCTCCCAAATGGTATCGGACCGAGGGCATTTCCCGGCCCGTGTCCCCATCCTCCGTGATTCCACGGGCCCACCACTAAATAATTAAGGTGTTTGGTGTCGGATTTCTCCAGGTTTTCGTATGTGAACATCGGCCCATAGAAATCTTCCTGATCCCACCATCCGGCGACGTTCAAATCCGGCACCGTGGTTTCCTTCAGTCCATAGGCAACCGCATGTTTCTTCCAGAACTCATCGTAACTATTGTGCGCCACGAAAGCGTTCCATGTTGGAATAGCGCCGTGAAAATATTTTTCGTTCGCATTAGTTAACGCGCCCAAGTGCAAATACCAGTCGTATACATCGAAGCGGTCAAACGCAAACCGGAAATTCTCATTGGAACTCTCGAGCAAGGCCGCGTATTCGAAGCCGTAACTCAAGCGGAATGCGCCATTGTGGAAGAAATCGTCGCCCAGGAAGGTATCGCCCATGCAAGCCTGCTCGGAAACCGCTTTCAGCGCCGGATGCGGATGGATCATTCCCATGGTTACCAGAAAGCCGTCATAAGAAATGCCGTCCATGCCCACGCGGCCGTTGTTGCGCGGAACATTTTTCACCAACCAGTCGATGGTGTCGAAGGCATCCGTGCTCTCATCCACCCCCTTAGTGTCGGATGGGTCATGGATCGGGCGGTTCATCACGAATTGACCTTCGGAACCGTAGCGCCCGCGAATGTCCTGAAACACAAAAATGTAGCCTTCAGGAATCATGTCCGCATAGCGATTTAACGAATAGCTATAGCCTTTGTCGGGGGCGGAAATTCCGTACGGTGTGCGTTCAAAAATGATCGGGAATGGTCCTGGACCCTTTGGCGTATAAATCTCGGTGTGCAGCTTGACTCCGTCGCGCGCCCGAATCATTACTTCCTTTTTGTCGAATACATCTGCGTAGTTGATAGGTTTTGTTTCCTGCGCCAACCCGGCGAAGGCGCCAGAAAAAATCAGCAGCCAGGCCAATACGAGCCTGGCAGCAACTAGAGCGGGCAAAGATTGCATTCTCACTCCTGATCGTGGTTTTGCAACGAAAACTACAAACGACAAAGTTTAACATGTGCCCCATCGTGTTTTTCTCTCAGCGAGGCGAATGATAGTGGTACCGGTGAAACGAAAACGCATGAAGAACTGTTGAGCGGCACGCCGGAAATCTATTGAATAAAACCGCAATCGCGTAACGAGGCTTGGCAACTGTAGAATCTCAAGCCGAAGCAAGATATACGTAACGCAGGATGAACAAAACAGTAAGCACCCAAACGAGCGTATTGATTTCCCTAAACTTTCCCGCGGCGGCTTTTACCACCGCATAAGAAATTACTCCAAAGCTCAGACCGGTGGCGATGCTGAAGGTCAGAGGCGTCACCAACATGGTGATGAAGGCCGGCAGCGCCTCGCTGAACTCCTGCCATCGAATATGCGCAATGGATTGCGCCATTAAAACGCCCACGAGAATTAGCGCCGGCGCCGTAGCGTAGGCTGGAATAGCGGTCGCCAGCGGTGCGAAGAACATGGCCACGAGAAATAATCCAGCCACCGCCACATTGCTAAGGCCTGTGCGTGCGCCGGCCGCTACGCCCGCGGCGCTCTCGATATAACTCGTTACCGTAGAAGTGCCCGTCAACGATCCAAAAATGGTTCCAATGGAGTCCGCGAGTAACACCCGTCCGACGCGAGGAATTTTGCCGTCCTTGACGAACCCTCCTTGCTCGCAAACGCCGACAAGTGTGCCGACGTTATCAAACAGATCGACGAACAAAAACGCGAACAAAATCTCCAGAAAACCAAGATGAATGGCTGAGCGTAAGTCCAACTGCAAAAACGTTGAGGATGGATGTGGCATCGACAAAACTGCCGCAGGCCAACTGGAAATACCGCGAAGCATGCCGAGCAGTGAGGTGCCCACAATACCGATCAAGATGGCGGCGTTAATTTTTCTGGCCATCAAAATCAGGGTCAATGCCAGCCCGAAACATGCGGTTTGCACTTCCTTATCGGCGAAGCTGCCCAAGCCTACAAACGTCGCGGAATTAGAAACGATCAGCTTCGCATTACGCATTCCCACAAAAGCGATGAACATTCCGATTCCCGCAGCCGTCGAATGTTTCAGGCAATCGGGCATGCCATTCACGATCTGCTCGCGAACCCGCGTGACGGTAAGGACCAGAAAAAGAACGCCCGAGAAAAATACCACTGCGAGTGCGGTGCGCCACGGAACATGCATGGAGAGACAAACGGAATAGGTGAAGTACGCATTCAACGACATGCCCGGGGCTAGCGCGATTGGATAATTGGCGTACAGCCCCATGACCAGGGTCGCTACCGCAGCCGACAGGCATGTTGCAAACATGACTCCATCGGCTGGCATTCCCGCTTGCGCCAGAATTTGCGGATTCACCACGACGATGTACGCCATGGTTATGAAAGTAGTGAGGCCACCAAGCAGTTCTTGTTTCACCGAGGTGTGGTTCTCGGTCAGCTGGAAATAGCGCCCAAGATAGCGATTGATCAATCGTTCCCCACTTCAGCATTAAGGAGGCTATTCATCGCGATCACTGTTATCGCCATATTTATAATTCCCACGCAATTTGGAAGCGAATCTCAATAAGCAATTTTGTCCGGCTTCTCCGCCCAGGCTCGAAATGCTGCCAACGCTTCTTCGCGCATCAGCTGGCGCGTCGGAATCCGTCGTTGCGCGTGTGACAATTTTAATTCGCTGTAAATAAATGAATCATCGAATCCAATCGCAGCTGCATCCTCAGCCGAGTTCGCGAACCAGACTCGCGAAATGTGCGCCCAATAAATGGCTCCCAGGCACATCGGGCATGGCTCACAGGACGTGTATAGCTCGCAATCCTGCAACTCAAAAACTCCTAACTTTGTGCATGCCTGACGGATGGCCAGCACTTCCGCATGAGCGGTGGGATCATTGGTGGAGGTCACCCGATTCACGTTCTCAGAAATAATTTTGCCATCTCTTACGATAACGGCGCCGAATGGTCCCCCGTTGCCAGAGTTAACGTTCTCGATGGAAAGCTGAATCGCTCGCGCCATGAATGGATTGTTCATGCTAATTTCCGCTGAGGTCTCCCGGATCCCGATAGATCTGAATCACGGCGCGCTTCAGAGCGGTCGGCAAAATTCGCCCGCACCTCTTTAGGGCAGCAAGTATAAGCCCGGAACTCAGGATGTTCCGTTCGAATTATGACTTGCGGGGATTTGAAAAACTGCAGATGCCTTTAAGCGAGTTACCTTAAACTGAAAGGACGTTGCTCGGAGCTTCGCGGTTTACCATGGAATTACAGGCCTTCCTTTCCCAGCGTGTTGTCACCCCCGAAGGAATTCGTCCGGCTGCCGTCATTGTGGACGGAGAACTGATCCGCGAGGTAGTAACGCTCGATCAAGTCCCGCAGAGAGCCAAAATTGCCGATTTTGGTGACGCTGCTATTCTGCCCGGCCTTATCGACGCACACGTTCATATCAATGATCCGGGTCGCGCTGAATGGGAAGGATTTGAAACCGCAACGCGCGCAGCTGCTGCCGGCGGATTTACCTGCGTGATCGACATGCCTCTGAATTGCGTGCCCGCAACCACTGATGTTGATGCGCTAAACGCTAAACGGGCTGCGGCGAAAGGCCGCTGCTGGGTGGACTGGGCTGCTTGGGGTGGAGTGGTGGCCGATAATCAGCAGAACATCATCAACCTAGCAGCCGCGGGAGTTCGAGGCTTCAAATGTTTTCTGGTCCATCCGGGTATCGACGAATTTACGATGGTTACCGAACAACAGTTGCGCGAAGCCTTGCCCTACGTTTCGCAAACCGGGTTGCCTCTTCTGGTACACGCGGAACTTCCCGAGTGTATTGATGCCGCCACAAAAAATCTGGAACACGGTGATTGGACTCAGTATTCAACATATCTGCAATCGCGCCCGGAAGAGGCCGAAGTCGCGGCGATAAAACTTCTGATATCGCTCTGCCGCGAATGCAATTTTCGTTTGCATATAGTTCATCTATCGGCAAGCCACGCTTTGCCCGCTCTCCGCACCGCCCGGCTTGAAGGACTTCCTGTTTCGGTGGAGACTTGTCCCCACTATCTGCATTTTCAGGCCGGGGCAATCCAGCAGGGAGCGACGCAGTTCAAATGCGCTCCTCCCATTCGCGGCGCTGAAAATTGCGAACAATTGTGGACCGCCCTCAAGGATGGAATGATCGATCTTGTAGCCACCGATCATTCGCCTTGTCCCCTGGAGATGAAGCGCTTTGCGGAACGGAACTTTCAAACGGCGTGGGGCGGCATTCCGAGTTTGTCTGTAGCGCTGCCGGTGATATATACCGAAGCTCGCGAGCGGGGATTTTCTCTAACAGACGTAGTGCGCTGGATAGCCGAAGCGCCCGCAAAATTGGTTGGCTGCCAACTTCAGAAGGGCAAGATTGCCGCCGGTTACGACGCCGACTTGGTGGTTTTTGATGAGGCCAGCGAATTTCTGGTAACGCGTGAGCGGCTTCACCATCGGCATTTGTTTTCGCCGTACTTGGGCGAAAACTTGCAAGGCCAGGTGAAAGCTACGTATGTTCGCGGTAGGCTCGTTTTCGGGGACAATAAATTCCACGGAAATCCAGCGGGGCGCGAACTCCCTGCTTAGCATTTCGAATCAATGGCATGAGTATTTACTGGCATGACTAACAATCGCATCGTCGGCAAATCGGTTCCGCGACTGGAAGGTCGCGACAAAGTCACCGGCGCGTCTCGTTATGTTGACGATATGGAACTGCCACGCATGCTGTACGGCGCCACGGTTCGCAGCCGAATTGCCCGCGGCAAAATAAAATCTATCAACTTTCGTCCCGCGGTGAATTGGGATGAATTTATCGTCGTTACCGCGAAGGATATTCCTGGGAAAAATTGCATCGCGTTGATCGGCGATGACCAACCCTGCCTCGCGCAAGAATTGATCAATCATCCCGAGGAACCCATCCTTCTGCTCGCGCATCCAGACCGAAATCTCCTGTCCAAAGCGGTTGAAGCCGTGTCCATCGAATATGACCCGCTTCCGCCCGTTTTCAGTATCGAGGACAGCGAGAAGCTTTCTGAGATTATCTGGGGCACGGATAACGTTTTCAAAAGCTATCTCATAGAAAAAGGAAACCTAGAGAGCGCGTTCAAGAACGCCGACTATATCGTCGAAGCGCAATACGCCACCGGCGCGCAAGAGCAGCTGTACATCGAAAACAATGGAATGATCGCGAGCTTTGATCCGCAACAAGGCATCACCGTATGGGGCTCGTTGCAATGCCCGTACTATGTGCACAAGGCGCTCATGGAATTGTGTGGGCTGCCGGAAGATCGCGTGCGCGTGGTGCAAATGGAAACGGGCGGCGCGTTCGGCGGCAAAGAAGAATATCCATCAATGCTCGCTGCGCATGCGACGCTCCTGGCCATCAAGTCCGGCAAGCCAGTAAAAATTGTGTACGACCGGATGGAGGACATGGTCGCCACTACTAAGCGGCATCCTTCACGCACGCGTCACCGAACCGCGGTAAGCAAGGACGGCAAAATTCTTGGCGGAGAAATTGAATTCACGATTGACGGAGGCGCCTACAAAACCCTGACGCCGGTGGTGCTTTCGCGCGGCGCATTGCACGCCGGTGGGCCCTATTACTGGCCCAGCGTTCGTATTCGTGCCAGGTCGGTGGCCACCAATGCGCCGCCGCACGGTGCGTTTCGCGGATTTGGTGCGCCGCAGTCGCTCTTCGCGATGGAGCGCCACATGGATTTTATCGCGCAGACATTGGGGATTTCTCCGATCGAGATTAGAAGACGAAACTTTCTCAAACCCGGGCAGACCACCACCACGGAACAAGTCGTACAGGAGCCGATCGATCTGGGGAAGCTCCTTGATCGCGCGCTGGAATTGGCCGACTACCGGGCCAAGAAAGAAGCTTTCGCCAAAGAAAATTTAAGCCCCGGTAAGAAAAAAGGGATCGGCATAGCTGCTTTTCTGCATGGCGCTGGTTTTACCGGTTCCGGCGAGCGCTATCTGAATTCGCTCGTTGGCGTCGAGACCTGTGCGGACGGCACCGTGCGCGTGTTGGTGTCGAGTACCGAATTTGGACAAGGCACAAAAACCGTACTCTGCCAGATCGCTGCCGAGGCACTGGGAGTGCGGTACGACGACGTGGGAATTGCGCAACCCGATACCCAGAATGTTCCGAATAGTGGACCGACGGTGGCATCGCGAACCATCATGGTGGTGGGAAAATTGGTTGATTCTGCATCGTTAGCAATTCTGCAAACATTAAGGTCCAGCGGTTTGCTGGGCGAAGTTTATTCCCCCGAAGAGTTTCGCGCCGCCTGCCGCCAACATGTCGCGCAGCATGGAGTATTCCGCTCGCTCTCGCGTTATCAGCAAGCTGACGATATTTCCTGGGACGAAGAAAATTATCGCGGGGCCGCCTATGCTGCCTTTGCGTGGGCCGTTTACGTCGCGGAAGTAACTGTCGATCTGACTTCTTACAGCGTAACGGTAGACGATTTTGTTTGTCTGCAGGAGGTCGGCAGAGTGCTGCATCCGGTTCTCGCAGCGGGACAAATTATCGGTGGTGTGGCCCAAGGAATCGGGTTCGCGCTCTATGAGAAAGTCATTTGGGATAAAGGCCGCATGAAAAATGGCCAGATGACAAACTATATTATGCCGACTTCAGCCGATATCCCTCCGATTAGAGTTTTTTTCGAGGAGTTGGGTAATGTTCACGGAGCGTACGGAGCAAAAGGAATCGGCGAGCTACCGATGGATGGACCCGCGCCCGCCATCGTCAACGCCATTACAGACGCGCTCGGCATTTCTTTTAATTCGATTCCGTTGCTACCGGAAGATATTTTCGACGCGCTGACGGCCAATAGTTCACCAGAAGCGACGCCTGCTTTGGCGGACAGTAAGCGATGAATGACCTTTCGCAAACTTCTAGTACGTCCGATATCGCTCTCGTTGTGAATGGCAAGCCGGTTACGGTGCGTGCTTTTCCCATGGAGCGATTACTGGATGTATTGCGGCTGCAACTTGAATTGACCGGTACCAAAGAAGGTTGTGGCGAAGGTGAGTGCGGTTCGTGCTCAGTGTTGATGGATGGAGTTTTGGTCAACAGTTGCCTGATACCCGTGCTGCAAGCGTCCGGCGTACATATCACTACCATCGAGGGTTTGGCCCCTGACCAGCGTTTGCACGCGTTGCAACAAGCTTTTCTCGATTGTGGAGGCGCGCAATGCGGCATTTGCACGCCCGGAATGATACTTGCCGCCGTTCACTTGCTGAACAAAATTCCGCAACCTTCCAGTGCGGACATCCGCGAAGGATTGTCCGGCAATCTTTGCCGCTGCACCGGTTACATGCAAATTGTTGAAGCGGTCGCCGATGCTGCCCGTCGGTGTAGACCATGAGGTCCCACCCTGCCGACTACGAGCTCGTAGCTCCCAGTAATTTGCCCTCGGCGCTTTTGCTCCTCGCTCAGGAACCGGGTGCTTGGCTGCCTATCGCGGGCGGTACCGACTTGATGGTCCAATATGCCGCCGGCCAGCTTGCCGCTCGAAAGTTGGTCAGCATTTGGAATTTGCAGGAACTTCGGCGCATCGAAGTTCTCCCGGGCGAAATTCGCATTGGAGCTGGATGCACCTACACCGATTTAATGGAAAATACCGATATAAATCGCGAATTCCCACTGTTAACCAACGCCGCGCGATGGACCGGCGGAGTGGCCAATCAGAATCGTGGAACGCTCGGAGGCAATATCGTCAATGCTTCTCCGGCCGCTGATTCTCTACCCGCATTGCTGGTGTATGGAGCCGAATTAATTCTGGTTTCCGTTCGAGGTGAGCGCCGGATCCCTTATGAAAACTTTCACAGCGGTTACCGGAAAACACAGTGCGCCGCGGATGAGATCATTCAATTTGTGTGCCTGCCCCGACAGTTTTCGGATTATCGCGCCTATACGCGTAAGATTGGCGCGCGCAACGCGCAAGCCATCTCAAAAGTGTGTTTGGCTGCGCTGGGCCGAGTGGCCGGAGGAGTCATCGAAGACGTCCGCGTGGCTGTAGGAAGCGTCGCACCGGTTCCGTTTCGTTTGACGGAAACAGAAAAAGTTCTTCGCGGCAAGAAAATTGATCCAGAGTTGATTCTGCTCGCAAAGGCAACAGCGGCTCGCGAAATTCAGCCCATCGACGATATTCGATCTTCTGCCAGATACCGGCGCGCTGTAACAGCAAATCTGGTTGCTGAATTTCTGAGTGGTTTTAACGAGCCCGGAAATAAAAAATCGAGCGTGCTAAAGCGTTGGAATTCTCTGCCACCTGAACAAGCGGCGCTTGAAATTCTCCCGTGCTGCGGTTCAAACTCCTGGGCACAACAGATGGCCGCCCTTAGACCGATCGCGGATGAAGATCTGCTGGCTGCATCCGACAAAACATGGCGCAGTCTCACGTCCGCGGATTGGATGGAGGCTTTCGCTCACCACCCGCGTATCGGTCATTCCGCGGCGTCTTCAACTGCTCCCGCGCGATCGGCCCAGTGGTCCAGCGAAGAGCAGCAAAAAGTGGGCGCTGCCGGTGACAACGTGCTCGCCGTACTTGCCGAAGGTAACCGCATCTATGAACAGCGCTTCAACCGCATTTTTATTGTGTGTGCCGCCGGTAAGTCTGCTCAAACCATCCTCGATATTCTGCAAAAGCGTCTATGGAACGATGAACAAACGGAGCTCCAGGAATCCGCCGAACAACAGCGCCAAATTACCGGTTTGCGTTTACAGAAATGGATAGCTGAATGAATCGAATCTCGACGCACGTCCTCGACGTTTCCTTGGGCAAGCCCGCGAAAGATCTTTCTGTGCGCCTGGAGCGCCGCGAACACTCCGGCGATTGGGTGGCGTTATTTTCTTCACGCACGGGCGCTGACGGCCGATGCGCGCAGTTATTGCCGGCAAACGAGAGTCTCACTGCCGGTGTTTACCGCTTGAATTTCGATACCGCGAGTTATTTTCAGGCTCAGGAAATCGCAACTCTATATCCTCTTATAGAGGTTGCTTTTCAGGTGCTCGAAGGCGAATCAGAGTTTCATATTCCGCTGCTTTTGAGCCCGCATGGCTACACCACCTACCGGGGGAGCTGATGGCGTGATCTCTTTGGCCGAGAATAAATATGGTAAGTCCCGCGTACGGCTGGTGCAGGTCAAGCGGCGTGGCGATCGCCACGATTTTCGTGAATGGACGGTGGAAATTCTCTTCGCCGGAGATTTTAAATCCTGTTTCGTCGAAGGCGATAACCGCAACATCCTTCCCACCGATACCATGAAAAATACGGTGTATTCGCTGGCCCGCGAATCGTCGCAAACCTGCATGGAAGAATTTGGCCAGGAATTAGCGGAATTTTTCCTGGACCACAATCCGCAACTTTCCGCTACCCAGGTCTCCATCTCCGAAAAAACCTGGGAACGCGTACTGGTTGAAGGGAAACCTCACCCCACGACATTTGTGCAATCGAGCGGCGAACTCCAGACCACGGAAATATCTCGAGCACGTGATGGGAAATCGTCGGTTTGGTCAGGTCTCGAAAACCTGGTCATTATGAAAACTGCGCAATCGGAGTTCTCCGGCTTCCGTAAAGATTCGCTAACCACTTTGCCGGAATCGACAGATCGTCTATTGGGGACGGCCGTTCGCGCGCGCTGGAAATATTCCGCGATGGATGTTTCCTTTCGTACTGTGCGAAAGAGTATCCGGCAAATTTTGCTTGGCGTATTTGCGGAGCACGCCAGCAAATCGGTGCAGCACACCATGTACGCAATGGGTGAAGCGGTTCTCCAGCAGATTCCCGAGGTCGACGAAATCGAATTGAACATGCCAAACCGCCATTGTTTGCTTGTAGATCTTTCGCGCTTTGGACAGGACAATCCCAATGAGGTATTTGTTCCCGTTGACGAGCCTCATGGCTATATCGAGGCCCGCATTCGCCGTCAGGATTAAGAATTAATGGAGCACTCTGTCGCCATCGCGGATCAGGCGGAAAAAGTAATAGCTCGCTGCAAACGGTTAGCTTCTATAACCGAAGTGCCGGGCAGCACCTGCCGTACATTTCTTTCCATGGCGATGCGCGACTGTTATCAGGAAGTCGGCGAGTGGATGGAGGCGGCAGGAGCCGAGGTGAGCATCGACGCGGCGGGGAATTTGCGAGGATTTTATCCCGCCGCGCAAACTGTGGCTCCGCGATTAGTCCTGGGTTCGCATTTGGATACCGTGCCGGATGCCGGCGCCTATGACGGAATCCTCGGAGTGGTCTTGGCCGTTTCGTTGCTGGAAACGCTGGAGGACCGCAAACTTCCTTTCGCAATTGAAGTCATCGGCTTTTCGGAAGAAGAAGGCGTTCGCTTCGGCATGCCGTTCATCGGCAGCCGGGCGTTAGCAGGCAAGCTTGATGACGAGTCACTCAATTGCAAGGACACAAATGGCGTCACTGTTCGCAGTGCTATTGAGAATTTTGGTCTCCAGCCCGCGGAAATTTCCAAGGCTGGAATGAGAACCGATAGCCTGGCGTATTTGGAATTTCATATCGAACAAGGGCCGGTTCTGGAATCATTGGGAATTCCACTCGGGGTGGTGGAAGGCATTGCGGGGCAGACGCGTGGCGAGTTTATTTTCGTCGGCCGCGCCAATCACGCTGGTACGACTCCGATGAATCTTCGCCACGATGCGATGTCAGCGGCAGCGGAATGGATCATTGAGGTCGAGCGAGTCGCTAAAAGGGAAAAAGGACTGGTCGCCACGGTCGGTCGTATTGCCGTCACGCCTAACGCCGCAAATGTGATTGCCGGCCAAGTCCGTGTGAGCCTGGACGTCCGCCACAAATCTGACCACGTGCGCACCTGCGCTGCAGATTTTCTTGCCATACAAGCCCAGGAAATCGTCCACCGTCGCGGCTTAAAGGTTGAGCACAAAGTATTGTTGAACCAGCCGGCGGTTTCCATGGACCCATTCTTGATGGAGCAAATCGAGCAAGCTGCCGCGAAGGCAGGCTGCCGCACCCATCGCATGGTTAGCGGCGCAGGTCACGACGCCATGATTCTGGCGGAAAAAGTTCCTACCGCGATGATCTTTCTGCGAACTCCGGGCGGCATCAGCCATCATCCATCCGAGTCCGTGAGCGTTGAAGACGTAGCAAAAGCCATTGAATGCGGGATGTGTTTGTTGACTCAATTGGCCACCTCTGTCGAATTTCAAAAAAGGATGTACCGTGCATAATCTCGGTCAAACCCGCAGTTGCAAGAGACACAATTTTTTCCTGTTAACGCCCGACACATTCGTACGCACCGTGCTGCCGGGCATGAAGGCTTGCAGCGCAATTGTTCATGTCAGTCCAGCAGCGGGAGCAAAATTCTCGCAATATTCCGCTGAGTTCGAATCCGGGGGTGAACTTGGCGGCACCGATTCGCAACGTTTTATTTTCGTGTTGGAGGGCAGCCTGCAAGTGGAAGTCGATGGCCGAAAAAGTGAACTGGGAGCGAATGCTTACGCATATATTCCCCAGGGATTACAGCATAGGGTGATCGCCGCACGCACAACTCGCGCTGCGGTCATTGAAAAACCATACCAGTCATTGCCTACGGTTACACCGCCTCAGTTGCTGGTTTCGACCGAAGAAAAAATCTCTTCGCACCCTTTGGGAGACGATCCCAGCTTGCAGGTAAAGTGTCTGTTGCCCGATGAAATGGCATTTGATTTCGCCGTGAACACCATGATTTATCAACCCGGCGCGTCTCTCAGCATGGTCGAAATGCACGTCATGGCGCACGGACTCCTGATGCTGGAAGGCGGCGGAATTTACCGTCTCGATGATTCCTGGCACTCCGTGACCGCTGGCGATTTCATCTGGATGGCACCATGGTGTCCGCAGTGGTTCGGCGCCATTGGTAAGACGCCAGCGAAATATTTGATCTACAAAGACTGGAACCGCCATCCACTCGCTGGCGGGGCGCATGAATCTCGAGGTTGATAAGCATCGACTGATATCGGAGATCGAGGAGCTTGCCTTGATTTCCGATGCGGAGGCACCTGCAGTAACGAGAATTGTTTTCACTCAAACAGATCTAAAAGCGCGGGCCTGGTTCCTGGCGCGCTGTGAAGAAGCGGACCTGGCGATTCGCCAGGACGCTATCGGAAATATTTTTGCGCGATGGAACGGACAAGACCTCAAGGCCGCCGCGGTGGCCACCGGTTCGCACATCGACGCAATTCCAAATGCCGGACAGTACGACGGTGTGGTTGGCGTCCTCGGCGGCCTGGAGGCCATCCGCGTGCTCCGGCAAAGCGGCTTTATTCCGAAACGCTCGATTGAGCTGATTCTTTTTACTTCTGAAGAACCAACACGCTTTGGTATCGGCTGCCTCGGTAGCCGTTTGCTTTCAGGAAGTTTGTCGGCAGAAGCAGCGAAAAAAATAACCGACAAAGAGGGCGCGACGATAGACGATGTTCGGCGCGCGGCAGGATTCCAGGAAGAACTCGAAACCGTAAAGTTGCCCACGGGACATTACCATGCCTTTGTTGAATTGCACATCGAACAAGGGCCGTTGTTGGAGCAGAAACAAATTCCACTCGGGATTGTCAGCAAAATTGCCGCGCCATCCAGCTTTCGAATTTTTATTGAAGGCGCGGGCGGCCATGCCGGTGGAGTATTGATGCCCGATCGCCACGATGCACTTTGCGCGGCCTCGGAATTGATACTGGTGATTGAACGCGAGGCCAAGTCCAGCGGATCGCCAGATACAGTCGCAACAGTAGGCATTTGCGAAGTATTTCCCGGCGCGGTCAACAGCATCCCCAGCCGCGTGCAGCTCAGCGCGGACATTCGTGATACGGATTTGCACCGGCGCGATTCCCTTATCGCCGCCGTGGGCGCCTCTAGCCGCGCCATCGCGGAAAAACGCGGAGTCACTATTCGTCAGGAATTAGTGAATGCGGATGCGCCCGGAGATTGCGCGGCTAAAATTGTAGAAAGTCTTTCTGAATCCTGCAGAAAACATGGCCTGACTTTTCTGACCATGGTTAGCCGCGCCTATCACGATTCTTTATTTATGTCGCGGATAGCCCCAGTCGGAATGTTATTCATTCCTTGCCACAACGGTTACAGCCACCGGCCTGACGAATATGCTTCTCCAGACGACATTGCGCAGGGAACGTTGGTTCTAGCGGAGACTCTGGCCACCCTCGCAAAATAGATCGCAAGCAGCGACGCTGAATTCCGCCAAGTCCCAAATCTTCGCTTCTTGCAACACCGCGACACGCAAATCTGTAACCCGCTTAAAAAGCATACCGCAGCGAGAATTGGATCAATCGAGGTGTGCCCACGGTCGAAAAAATTTTGCCGAAAGCGGGGTTAGAGATGTCCGTAAACGTGGGATTGGCAAAGTTCGCATGATTCCAGATGTTGAAGAAATCCGTGGTGAAGCGCAGCTGCTGGCGCTCGGTGATCCGGAAATTCTTGATCAGCGAAAAATCCCAGTTTTGCTGGAAGGGTCCGCGATAAATGTTGCGGCCCAGGTTCCCGAACGCCGTGGTGCAGGCATTCGGATCCAAAGCGCAACCGGCAGGATCGGCGGGCGGCGCAAAGGTAAAGTCTGCACGATTCAGATATCCATTGTTCACTCGCGAGATGATACTTCCCGAAGTATTGCCTGCCGCGATGGTCCCGCCGGGAACCAGCTGCGCCCCGGAAGTCGGCGATTCCAATCCGCCGCCAATGTAGGCAGTGCCAGCCGAGCCGTCCAGCACCGAAAATGGCGTACCGGACTGAAAAATAGTGATGCCGCTGACTGCCCATCCGCCCAAAGCTGCGTGCCTGAATCCAGTCGCATCCTTGAAAAAAGGAAGCTCATAGCGGTAGCTGACCACGAATCGGTGCGGGCGATCAAAATCAGAAAGTCCCCGAGAAGCGGCCAACGTGCTTTCGTTATTAAACGCAGTATTCAGCGCGGTGTTACCGGTGGACGTAGCATCGGTCGATTTTGAAAAGGTATACGCAGCCTGGAAATATCCCGCGCCCCACCGCCGCGAAAGCGTTGTCTGCAAAGAATGGTAGTGAGAGTAAGCGTCGTCGGCAAAAATCTGCATGCCGTTGTAGTAGTTGATGCCAGGATTAGCCGATCGTGCTGGGCCGTTGGCGACGGTACTTTCCGTGATCGTGTATTGCGTGCCATCCTGCGCGGTAATGGTCAGAGGATTCGCCGCGGTGGCAAGTTGCGCTCCGTACGTGCGCGTTTCACGCAGGTGCACCGCGTGTGTCCCGACGTATCCAATTTCAAAAACCCAGTTGCGTCCCAGAGAACGCTGCACCGTGAGGTTCCATTGCTGCGTATTGGGAGCCACAAATTTTCGAGGAACCACTAGTCCGAACAAATCTTGCGAAGGTATTACACCGGGTCCGGTCCCGCTGCACCCATAATTTGGCGCCCCGGTGGTGTCTCCACCGGTAAAACCTTGAAACACTCCAAGGCACGTGACAAATGCAGGGCTCAGCGTTCCCGCTGCCGGCAACGCATTAGGATTGCCGCCGGGCGGGAAGCACGTAGAATCTGCCGAAAAGAAAGTCGCCAAGCATCCAGCAGGGCCGCCACCAAACGCGATGGGCAGAAATGGTCCCTGGAACGAAAGTTGATCCGTGGCGCCCACGTCTTCTCGCACGTAATAAATTCCGTAACCCGCGCGCACAGTGGTGTTGTGATGCCCGAAAACATCGTAAGCCAACCCGATGCGTGGTCCCCACCCGGTGGTGTAGTTGTTGGTATAGGTGCTGTCGCTTCCCGTGGGAACCAAACCTGCCAGGTTCAGGCTCTTCACGCACGGCCCATAAATAAATGGGTACTTTCCGGCGGCCGCCAGGTCCTGATCCAAATTTCCGATATGGCAGGCGTCGTCTTTAAACGCGCCAAAATCTTCAACACGCAACCCCAGATTCAGAGTGAGATCCGGTCGAATCTTCCAGTCATCCTGCGCGAACACCGCGAAATCGTTGGTGCGGTACTGGTGATTGAAAACACCCCCGCCGCCGAAACTACCACTGGGCGCGCCTTGGAGTAGGTTTTGAAAATCGGTCAAGCCGCCGATACTCGCCGAAGTCGCTGTGGAGGGAGCGCCTGGAGAATTGGAAAAGAAAAGCTGCCCGTTAAAAGTTTGCGGAAAAAGTTTGTCAAGATTGACGCGCGTAAATTCTCCCCCGAAACGGAAGATGTGCGTTCCTTTCACCCAGCTCACAGTATCCAGAAAGTTGTAATTATTTTGCGTCTGGTATTGATTCGCGGGCGGAGTTGGGCCTAACTGAAATCCCGCCGAACCGAACTGCGTAAATTTGTAAATGGAGTCGGTGATGTTATTGGTGGGCCGGTCGATACCCAGGTCTGTCGCCGTTACCGGCGCGATATTCAAAAGGCTGTAGCTGATGCGCACATAGCCGAACCGAAATTCGTTAACTAACGCTGGCGAAAACAAATGGGTTTCACTGGCGCTGAAGAAACGCCCAGTCACCGGCAGGTCGTAGGGGAAATTCAAATCAGCTGCGCTGATGCTGCTGGCCAAAGTTCCGCCGAGCGACGCCTGCAGACCGCCGGCTCCAAAGGGCAAGTAAGATTCGGCGTTAGAGAAAAAGAAACGTGCAGAAACTTTATCCTGGCCACCGCGGAATTCGCGGTCATAGTTGGCGGTGAACTGATCGTCCGTATATTTTCCAGGGCGGCTGATCAGGAAAGGGCCGCTATTCAACCCCACTGCGCAGGTATCCGGATTCACCGTTACGCCCGGAGTTCCAGCAATAGAAGGAAGTAAAAATCCGTTCGCATCCCCGCCGAACTGATTACTCTTAAAATTCAGCAGCTTTAGCATCACCGGGTCAATGGTAATAGGCACCGCCGGGCAGCCCCCGGGATTCGCCGCTGTTGGCGCGGTCGCTGGCGTGCTGAATATAGCAGCCAGATTCGCGGCGGAGCGGTCTGCCGGCAAAATCGGAAACGCCGGATTGTTGATCTGCGTCCCGGGAGAAAGCGCGCTACGCTGCCGCGTACCCTGATAGTTGACGAAGAAGTAGCCGAGTTTCTCCTTCACCACAGGTCCGCCTAGGCTGACACCAAAAATATTCTGCTTTACCGCGGGGCGGGGTTCCCCTGCTGCGTTCAGGAAAAATTCGTTAGCGTTCAACACGTCATTTCTAAAATATTCGTAGACATCCCCATGCAAGCCCTTGGACCCGGAACGCAAGATAGCGTTCACATTGCCGCCTCCGTTGCGGCCTTGGCTGGCATCGTAAAGCGAAGTCTGAACCTTAAATTCCTGAATGACGTCCGGGTTGGGCAGCGGCACATTGGTGGACTGCGAAACGTTGTAATCCGTCGAACTGATGCCCTCAATCAGGTAGTTGTTGTTATCTTCCCGCTGTCCGTTCACGATGATGCGCACATTCCCCCGGCCCAGTTGCGCCGAAGCATTAAGCTCACTTTGCGTACCAGAAGACAACGAAAGTAGCTGCTGATAATTTTGTGTTGCTAGTGGCAGTTCCCGAACGGTAGCGGTGCCAATGGACTCGCCGGTCGTGGCGTTGGTCGTCTCTACGTTGGTCACCTGCGCGGAAATTTCCACGCGCTCACTGACTTCCCCAGGCTTCAAGGCCATGCTGACGCGCGTGGTTTCCGTTACGCGCACTTCAATATTGTCCGCTCGGGATTGCGAGAAACCAGGTTTGTTGACCACCACGTAGTAGGTCCCCGGCGGCAGCAGCGTCACCGTAAAAGAGCCGTCGGAGCCCGAGGTGATTTTTCGTGCTAGCGTTTCAGTGCGACTGTCGGTGATCCGCACTTCCGCATCTGCGATGCTGGCTCCGCTGGTGTCGACGACTACACCACTGATCGCTCCGGTGGCGCCGCCCTGGCCGTAGCCTTTACCGGCCAATAAGCCGGCTAACAGAAACACTACGACCGCGAACCTATACGCACTTCGCATTGGAAACCCCCTCAGTATTAGGACTGCGCCGGACGCTGGATGTGAGCAAGCCAACGACCTGTAGGCCTGCGATTCGCGCAGAAAACCCCGGTTATCCACTCCGCCCGAACAGAATCCTACGATGAAACTAACGTTACAGTTTCAAGCTGTCAAGAATTCTAGGATTAAATTTATTTATAGCGAAGATGGTATTTGAGTGCGGCAGTCCTGATAAAAGAGCCAAATTGTACTTCATCAATGCCTACGCCCCGATGTAACGGGCGTAGAGAGAACGCGCCACAGCAGGATCAGTCGTTCCCTTTACGATGGCACGGCCATCGGTGAAGACGGTCATCTCGTAAGGTGCAACTTGAAACCGCAACAGGAAATCGTTCTGCCGTATGCCGGCTACGGTACGCGACAGTCGTAGTTGCAAAGCGCCGAGATCGAGCGCGCGATTGTGTTCGTGTATCTGCACCGAATCGCGGCCACACATCGTAATGTGCGGTTGAGCCTGGCCTTGCAGGTAGGAGAACTCGTGCCTCGAGCAACATCGGCAATCAGAGTTCCGCTCGACATGTACGGATTGAAAATGGCCGGTCCACACATCTGCAGAAACGAGCCGCCGGTGCAGCTTCTCGTGATTGCCGCTAAGGAGCTTCAGGGCTTCGGCAACCTGCAGGCACGCAACCAAATTCACGATGGGGCCTACCACACCTACGGTGTCGCAAGTATCTTCCAACCCGGTGACGCCCTCAGCTCCATTTAGCAGGCAAGCCAGACAAGCGGTCTCATTCGGTTCAACAGTCATGGTGAGGCCATAACTGGCCACGGCCGCAGCGTAAATCCACGGCTTTCCCGACTTAACAGCAAAATCGTTGATCAAAAAGCGAGTTTCGAAATTGTCTGTGCCATCAAGAATCAGGTCGAAATCTTTAAACAACTTTTCGGCATTGCCAGGGTTGATGTCTGCGACGACGCCTTCAACCTTCACGCTGGAATTGATGCCGCGTAATTTGCGCTCGGCGGCGACGGCTTTAGGTAAAGCTTCGCGGGCGTCGGATTCATCGAACAAGGTTTGGCGCTGAAGGTTAGATGGTTCCACGAAATCGCGATCCACCATGCGAATGCCCCCAACTCCAGCACGTACTAATAGATTCGCCGCGGCTGCGCCGATCGCTCCGCACCCTGCCACGACCGCGCTGGAGGCCAGTAGACGCTCCTGTCCGCCAATGCCGATCCCCTCAAAAAGTATTTGTCGTGAGTATTTTTCTCTAAGAAAATCGTCCACGAATCAGCGGCCCCAGTGGGTTTCACGTGCGAGTGCCCACTTCCGCGATGATACCGCCAAACACGACCGACTGGACAACGCCCCTGTGCTACGCTTCGTTTGAGACAAATAGAAGATGAAATTAGGGTGGGCCAATGGGCTGCGGGGAATTGTCGCGCTCGCACTCCTCAGCGGAGTTGCGGCAACGCACGCACAAACTCCACCGGGCGGCAGCCCAACAGGTGAACCTGCCGAACAGCCGGTATTGGTCGCCACGCGTGTCGTGTCGGAAGATGGCCGCGTCCTCAGTGAACCGGTCAAGGGCATAAATGTTGAGGTCGGCAAACCGCTGGACCGCACCAAAGTAGCTCAGAGTTTGCGCCTGCTTTACAAAACCGGCGATTATTCCGATCTGCGCGCCACCATCACACCCGTTTCTGGAGGAGTTCGACTGGATTTCGTAGCTCGCGAAAATCTGTTTTTCAATCAGGTGTTGATCGATGGCCTGACCTCTCCCCCGAGCGAGGCTTCCGCGGTAGCCGCTACGCAACTCAATCTTGGCCAAATTTACCGGGCGGAATTAGTGGACGAAGCGGCCGATCGTCTGCGCGACACGTTGCGGCAGGAAGGGTTATATACAGCGGAGATTAAGACGGAAACAGTCCCGCACCCTCAAACGCACCAGATGGATGTGATCTTTCACATAAAATCGGGCCTCCGCGCGCGCGTAGGCATCGTTCAGCTGAAGAACGATACGCAATATCCTGACGCGGAAATTCTCAAGCGCCTCAAAATGAAGCCGGGACGCCCGATTACTTCCGCGCGCTTACAAAGCGGAACCGATCGCATCCGGAAATTCCTTGTGAAAAAGGGAAATCTGATTGCCCGCGCCGTGGTCCGCCGCGGCCAATACGACTCCAAAACGAATACTCTCCCACTCGATCTGGAAGTAACCCAGGGCCCCGGCGTTAAACTGCAGGTAGTGGGTGCGAAATTTTCAAAAGGCGAGCTGAAACGATTGGTGCCGGTATATCAGGAAGGCGCAGTGGATGCCGACCTTCTTGAAGAAGGCAAGCGCAACATGCGCGAACGTTTGGAGCGCCAGGGATTTTTCGATTCGACCGTCGACTACACCACCGAGACGCAGACGGCAGCCGCAAATCCGAATGGGTGGAAGGGCACGGAAGAAGTCATCACCTATCACGTGACAAGAGGAGACAAGCACAAGCTGGTGAGCATCGACATCATTGGCAATCAATATTTCAGTGACGAATTATTGCGTAGCCGGCTGCAGATCTATAAAGCGGCGTTTGCATCCGCGGGACGCTTTAGCAGGCGCCTGGTCGACTCGGATGCCCAGTCTATACGCGGTTTGTACCAGGCCAACGGTTTTCTGGAAGCCAAAGTTGATGCCGCAACGTTGGACAACTATAAAGGCAAGACCGGCGATCTGGCGATTCGCTTCAATATTCAGGAGGGCAAGCAAACTCGAGTGGCGTCTTTGAAGCTCGAGGGCGTGCACGCTTTTAAAGAAGAAGAACTCCTTGGCGATATAGCCTCTACTCCCGGCCAGCCCTATTCCGATTTTAACGTTGCTACCGATCGCGACGTAATTTTAGCGCTATATTTTAACGAGGGATTCCCGGAAGCGAACTTCACTTCCAAGGCCGATCGCATCGCTCCAGAGCAAAACACCGCAAAGGCGGCAGACAAAAACGAAAGTACAGCGCCTGCCGAACAGGAAAACCCTTCCGACAAAAAAAATAAAGACCATTCCAAATCAGCCATCGCGCAAGCTCCGCCCGTGCGCTTGACTTATCACATTGAAGAAGGTCCTCAGACCACGATCCGCAGAATTCTCTATTCCGGCTATGAGCACACTCACGCAAACGTGATTCGCCGAGAAGTCCAGGCGAAAGAAAACGCCCCGCTGCGCGAAGGACAAGTTGTCGAAACGCAACGCCGCCTTTATAACCTGGGAGTCTTCAACCGCGTCACCATCGAGCCGCAAAATCCTACCGGCACAGATCGCGACAAAGATTTGGTCATCCTTGTCGAAGAAGCCAGGCGATACACCCTTGCCTATGGCGGCGGCTTCGAAGTACAGCGCCTGGCCAGCACCTCCAATCCGGTTGGCGGCGAAGTACAGGCTGCACCCCGCGGCATTTTTGAAATATCAAAATTGAATCTGACCGGCCGCGCCGATTCGCTGTCCTTGAAAGTGCGCGGCAGCACCATTGAAGACCGTGCACTGCTTACTTATTCCGACCCGAACACTTTTGGACATAAAGATCTGAGCGTTCAAGCCACCGCATATACGGAAAAGACGCAGGACATCAACACCTTTACCGCAACCCGTTATGAAGGATCTCTACAACTCACCGACCAGGTTACGCCCCGTACAACCCTCATTTTCCGTTATGTCTTTCGCAAAGTTTTGGTCTCCAACATCGCTGATACCATTAATCCCGTGGCCATCCCGCTGTTTGAGCAACCCACCCTGGTTTCGCAATTCGGTGTGACTTGGGTTCACGACCGTCGTGATAATCCCGCGGATGCTACGCGCGGCAGTTATAACAGCGCCGATTTTGGCGTGGCCGACAGTTCCATCGGATCCAGCGCGAGCTTTCTACGCTTTTATTTCCAAAATTCTACCTACCATCCCATCAAGCGGCGATTCAGTTTTGCACGCTCCATACGGATCGGCGGTCTGATCCCTTATCACGACACCGTTTCGCTGACATTCCCGCTGCCAACCCTGCCGCCCTTGCCGACGGTTATCCCGTTACCTGAGCGCTTTTTTGCCGGCGGTGGAACGTCGTTGCGTGGCTTTGCACTGAACCAGGCCGGCCCTCGCGATTCGGTTACCGGTTTTCCCGTAGGCGGCCAAGCCCTGCTAATCCTGAATCAAGAATTTCGCTTCCCGATGCGTCTCCCTTATTTCGGAACCTCTCTTGGGGGGACTATTTTTTACGATGGCGGAAATGTCTACAGCCGCTTAAGCCGCATCAGCTTCCGCAGTTCAACGCCCGCGCCTACTTTTAACACTAGCGACCCGGCTAACGCCTTCTGTGTGACGAACTGCAGCAACGAACTGAATTATTTTGCTCACACCGTGGGCTTTGGCTTTCGTTATGCTACGCCGGTAGGGCCAATTCGCATTGACCTGGGCTATCAGATCAATCGGCCGACCTTTGTGATTCCATGTACCACTCTCACTGGCGCCGTCCCGACCTGTCACAAAGCCGGACGCCTTCCGGGTTTTCAAATTTTCTTCAACCTGGGGCCCAGTTTCTAATGCCGGGCAAGACATTTTCACGGCGAGTAGCGGCAATTGCGTGGATCTTCGCTTTATTTTTTCCCAGCCTGACCTTCGTGCACCCGACTTTCGCCCAAGAGTTGATCGACCGCATCGCCGCGCGCGTCGAAAACGACATCATTCTTCTTAGCGATGTGCGCCACCTCGGCCGCTACCAGATGCTGGTCGATGGAAAATCGGAAAACCAGGCGCAATTGCTCGATCGCCTGATCGATCAGTGGGTAGTGCAAAACGAAGCCGACGCATCGCGTTTTCCGCGCCCCACCGACGCCGAAATTGACCAAGGCGTCGCCGCGCTCAAGAAATCGTTCCCCTCCCTGGAAGAATACGAAGAGCGAAGAAAGCAAAGCGGATTGAGCGAAGCGCAAGTGCGCGACAAAATCGCCACGCAGATTCATCTTACGAATTATCTCGATTCCAGATTTCGACCCTCTGTGCAGGTCGACGCCAAGGCCATCGAAGATTTTTATTATTCCGCGGTGGTGCCGCGAGCCAAGGCCCGCGGCCAGGAACCACCTTCGCTGGAAGCCTCACGCGACGTCATTCAGGAAGCGTTGATCGAACAAAGCATCGACGCACAGGCCGAACAATGGCTCAAGGAAAGCCGCTCGCGCATTCACGTCGAGCGCCTATTGGACGAAGGCAAGGAATGACCGAAGCCAGCCGCACCAGCAAATTTCGCTGGCTACGCCATGTTGCGTGGGTCTCGGCGGTAGCTGTTTTCTTGGCTCTCACCGCAGTCGTGATCTTCTTTGGAAGCGGAGCCGGAAACCCGTTAATTCGCCGCGTTCTCGTGCGGCGGCTTCAAGCGCTAACTGGCGGTCGCGTGGAATTACGCACCATCTCCATCGATTGGCTTTCTTTGCGCGGCACCTTGAAAGGCCTTGAAATTCACGGATTGGAACCTGCCGGCACTGAACCGCTTTTTGTAGCCGAAGGAATGGACGCTGGACTGCGCGTCGATTCCTGGTGGGGACGCAAGGTTTCATTGGATAGCTTGATCGTTCGCCAGCCACACGTTCATATAAGAATAGGAAAAAACGGCGCCACGAATGTTCCCACACCACGACGCCCTCCCTCCGCTAAGCCTCTGGAACAAACTCTACTCGATCTGCACATCACGCACCTGACGCTCGAGAACGGTTGGATTCTCTATAACGATGTGCAGGTTCCTTTGGCTGTTGAAGGCGACACCTTACATCTCGCATTGGCCGCCAGCGGACCCGCGAACAGCGCGTCCTACGATGGAAATCTCGACTGGCAGAATGTCACTTTCACCGCACAGCGTTTTCTTCCAATCCCCATCGGTATTTCCGCCAAATTCACCATTTCGCAAAACGGTTTCACGTTGCAACAGGGCGTTGTGAGCGCCGCGCATTCCCACGTAGATGCCCAAGCGGAGCTCGCCAATTTTGCGGATCCCAAATGGAACTTCCGCTACCGTGGCTGGCTTGAGCTCGTCGACCTTCGTGAAATTTTGCGCAACCTGCTGGTCCCCACGGGTCGTGCCGACGTGCACGGTGAAGGAACATTTGCGGATAAGCAATTCCACGGAACCGGCACCTACGCCGGCCGCGATATCGCGCTGCCCTATGACGATTTCCACGCCAAAGGCCTTACCAGTCACGGCACCTTCACTATCAACAACGACGGCCTCGTGGTTCCCGACTTTTATGCCGGCGCGCTTGGCGGCACGGTCAAAGGCCGCGTTACTTTGCGATTTGCGGGACTACAGTTTCATGCCGAAACTCACGTGCAGGATATACGTCTGGCCAGCCTGTTGCCTTCCATCGAACATCGCGGATTTCCAATCGATGAATTGCACTGGGATGCGGAGCTGACCGCGGACACCAAGGAAGATTGGACCGGCGCGTTCGAGCATTTTGGAATTGTCGCCAAGATGCATTGGGCGCCCCCGGAAAATGTGGCCGCTGGCCATGAGCCGGTAGAGGGTGATTGGCAATTCGTCTACAAGTACGACACCAGCCTCTTCACCGTGGTATCGGGCGCATTTCAAACTCCCACCACCAATGGCAGTGTTTCCGGACTGCTCGCGCCCCGCGATTCCGGAATGGATTTGAAGTTTGAGACCACCTCGCTCGATAGATACAAAGACTTCATCAATGCTTTGCGCGATGTGTCGCCGCGTTCCGCCGACGCCAAGGAACCTCTATCAGGCAAAGTCAGTTGGGATGGCAAAATAGCCGGCCCGTCAGGCAAGCCGACATTCTCTGGGCATGTGCGCGGCGAGAACGTGCAATTCAGTTCGATCATTCTGGATTCGTTGGATGGCGACCTCGTGTATTCACCCAATCAATTGTTGCTGACGCGCGGGCACGCCCGCCGCGGTTCCACGAGCAGTTCGCTCGAGGTCAATCTGGAGCTCACGGACTGGAGCTTTCTCCCTCACAATGCCTGGTCTGCCGACGCCAGCCTCGAAAAAACTCCCCTCGAAGGTTTGCAGCAGCTCGCCGGCTGGTCGTATCCAGTGCGCGGGAATCTGACTGGTGAATTCCATGGCCATGGCACCAGAAACGAGCCAACCATTACGGGCCTCTTCGATTTGGCGGACGGCAATGTTTACGGTTCATCCTTCAATCGCCTGCGCGGACAGCTCACTGCCAGCACTCAGGAAGTTCGCATTGCCAACGCCGAGCTGCGCTTTTTCCCTCCGGGAAACGAAAAGGGACGCGGAGCCGGAATTGTCACCGGAACAGCCGCCTACCGTTTTGCGGACCAAACCATTTCCGCCGATTTGGTTGGAGCGGCACTCCCGCTCGAAAGCTTCGACGCCTTGCAATCCTCTATTGCCTTGGGAGGCCAGGTTAATTTCCGGTTGAAGGCCGAAGGCCCCATCCAGGCGCCGGTTGCAAATGGCACATTCCGCGTCACCGATCTGCGTGTGGGACAGGAAGTGATTGGAAGTTTTGACACCGACCTCACCTCCGACGGAAAAACAGCGCGACTAACCGTGGGTTCCGCGATGAGTACCGGCGAAATCTCCGGAGGTTACATTCTTGGACTTGCGAATCCCTTTCCCGTCGAAGGAAAAGTCTCCATCAAGAATATCGATCTTGATCCGTTCCTCTTAGCTGCCCTGCATTTAAAGCAATTCAGCGGGCACGGCCAAGCGGACGGCGATATCTCCATGAAAGGCGCGTTGAAGGATCCTCGCGGAATCGTGGTGCAAGCGGATTTCTCGCGGCTAATACTCAATTACGCGAACGTCCAGCTCGAGAATAGCGGGCCGGTGCGCTTCCGCTCTTCGCGTGAGGCCCTCGACATTGAACCTGTGGTCATGCATGGTACGGACACCAACCTGAAGATCGAGGGATCCGTACAATTTACGGGCCGGCGAAACTTGAACCTTCATCTCGATGGCGCAGTCGACTTGCGGCTGCTAAACGTTTCCCTGCCAAATATGGAGGCTCATGGTGGTGCGCAGATTAACGCCGCCGTGGAAGGCACCATCGAGCGGCCGCGCATCACCGGACGAGTGCACATCGATAATGCCTCCGTGCGTGCCGCGGATTTTCCTACTGGCCTGAGCGCCGTCAAAGGCGATTTGATTTTTGATACCACCCGTCTTTTTTTTAGCGATGTAACCGCCGAAGTGGGCGGCGGCACGCTGCAACTTTCCGGCAGCGTAAATTATGGTGAAGGGGGAATTCGCTACGATCTCACCACCAGCACCGCCCGCGTGCGTATTCGCTATCCGGAAGGTATGAGCTGGTTGCTGGGTGGAAATTTGCGGCTGTCGGGCACCACCAACTCCGGGGTCGTCTCTGGAAAAGTGACTGTGCAACGCGTGATGTTAACGCAAGGGTTGGAAAGTGCAGGCGTAATCGTTTCCTCGAAAGAAGGAATCTCCGGTCCTACGACTGATTCTTCCTTCTTGCGTAATTTGCAGTTCGATATTGAAGCCGCATCCTCTCCTGACGCGCGCATGGAATGGCCCGGAGCGGAATTGGAAGCTGACGCGAATTTGCGAGTGCGCGGAACTTGGGATCATCCCATTTTATTGGGGCATATCCATCTGCTCTCCGGCGATTTGTACTTTGCCGGAAACCGCTATCGCGTAGCTCGCGGCGACATTAATTTCGCAAACCCTTTCAGGCTGGACCCGGTGGTCAACGTCGAAGCTTCCACCACCGTTCAACAATATGAAATCACGCTGAACTTTAACGGACCATCCAGCAAACTCGCGCTGGCTTATCGCTCCGATCCTCCCTTGCCCGCCAATGACATCGTCGCCTTACTCGCCATGGGACAGCCCAGCGCCGAAGGGACTGCGCGCAGCGGGGGCACAGCGCAAAGTGCCACCTCTGGTGCCACCGCGCTTTTGTCTGAAGCGGTGACCAGTCAACTCGGTGGCCGGCTGCAACGCTTATTCGGAATTACCAGGTTGCGCGTGGACCCGGGCCTGACTCCCGTGGCATCCAGCTCCGACCAAAACGCTGGTGCACGCGTAACTGTAGAACAGCAAATCGCGCGTAATCTGAACATCATGTACGTTTCGAATGTGGGTTCAACTCAGGAGCAGGTCATTCAGGTGGAGTACACCATAAACCGCAATATTTCCGTGGTGGCCTTGCGCGATTACAACGGAACCTTCGGTATCGACATTAAAATCAGAAAGCGCTTTAAGTAGCTTTATCTTGGTGATCAAAAACCCACAAAAGGCATGGCGATAAAGCCCTGCCGCATAAATCTCAGGGCCGCTGCGATATTTCCTTCATCTGATCCTGCAGCGTAACCTCTGGTGTGGTCTTGGAACGCTTGCCGCCAATCCCCGGCGCATCGACATCGGCATTTTGCGATTTCAGCGTAAGCAGCGATTCCCGAGTTGCACTGCTTGTTGCCGACACTTGCACCGCCTGAATTTCCTTGTTGATCTTAGGCGATTCGGCGGCGAACTTCTGTCCCAGCGGCGACGAGTAGAAGTCCAACAAGCCCTTTATTTCATCCTCAGTAAAGTGCTTGTCATAAATCGCCGCAATTTGCTGCAAGGCCCGTTGCTCATCGAAATTCTTCTGAAAGCCGCGCGAAGCTACCGTAATCAATTCCTGCCGTTTGGAATCATCAGCAACATTCTTCACGCTGGCGCTCAACTTTTCGCGATATTGCGCCGCCGATTCGCTCGCCACCGAGTGCAACTGCTCTTTGGCTCCGACGTATTGCAACAACGAGCGCAAATCAGCATCTTTTTCGGGGTCCATGGATTTGGAAGTCGAAAGATTATTGGCTCCCGACGCTGACGCTTGCACCGGATTTTGCGATCCGCCCTGCGTGGCGATAATGAATGCTGCAATATAAATTACGATAAGTGCTAAAGCGGCTTTCATACTGCCCTCCGTGGCCTCGATCCTGTTGCTCGCCACAGATTCAATTGTAGGTAGCGCCCTCATTCTTTCCCGATTCTCGAAGGTCAGTTGCGACGCGGTCTTCACTGTCCCGAAGTTCAGGCCGCAAAACTATCCATTCGTCCCAGTACGCCAAAATGCCTGAATACGACTAACCACAAATTTTTCTGTCAATAGAACCATTTTGATAAACGAAGCGCGGAGTCTGATAGCATGCCCGTCGATGAATGATTTACCGCCGAAGAGCGAACCGCCCGCCAATATCCCCCAGGCCGAAATTCTCGATCGCGAATCCGGGTTGCATCGCAGCCTGACATCCTGGCAAGTGGCCATGATCGGTTTAGGTTCCACGATTGGCACGGGACTTTTTCTGGGCAGCGCGCTTTCCGTAAAGCTCGCCGGTCCCGCGGTAATCGCCAGTTTTCTTTTAGGCGCGATTATTGCCGTTACCGTGATGTGGGCTCTCGCGGAAATGGCCGCTGCGCATCCAGCAGCCGGCTCTTTTGGACTGTACGCGGAAATGTATGTACACCCGTGGGCCGGTTTTGCGATTCGCTACACATACTGGTTGTGCCTGGTATTTGTTGTCGGCAGCGAGGTGGTCGCCGCTTCCATTTATTGCAAGTATTGGTGGCCTGCTGTGCCCTCGTGGATGTGGATCGCGGCTTTTTCGCTGGCGCTGCTTTACGTCAATACCATCAGCATCAAAAGTTTTGGCCAGTTCGAATACTGGTTCGCGATGATCAAGGTCGTAACCATCGTCACGTTCCTGATATTAGGCGCGGCGCTCTTATTTGGTGTTGGATTTCCCCGTATCGGCGGCGCGAACTATACCGCGCACGGCGGATTCTTTCCGAATGGATGGAGTGGCGTCGGACTGGGCGTGACCATGGCCGTCTTCAGTTTTCTGGGACTGGAGATTGTCGGCGCGACTGCCGGAGAGGCCGCCAACCCATCGGTTGCAGTACCGCGTGCATTGCGGCGGACACTTTCATTTCTGGTGCTCTTTTATCTTGGCGGCCTCGCGATTGTCGTCGGCATTGTCCCGTGGCAGGAACTGGGCCTGGGCGAAAGTCCGTTCGTTCGCGTTTTCCGATCGGTGGGAATTCCTGGGGCGGGCAACGTAATGAATTTCGTGGTGCTGACCGCTGCGCTCTCCAGCGCCATGTGCAATCTATATTTCACTGCCCGTTTGCTTTTTTCCCTGGCGCGCGGAGGCTACGCTCCCACAGCGCTCGGAAAATTGAGCAAACGCGGAATGCCAGTCGCAGCGGTAATGGCCTCTGGCATCGGCCTGGTTATTGCACTTTTTCTTTCTCATTTTTTTGAGGCCACCGCTTTTGTGTTCATGATCGGCGTGGCTTTTTTTGGCGGGCCATTTGTTTGGATCATGATCCTGGTCACGCACTTGGCTTTTCGACGCGCCAACGAGCGTGCCGGCAACCAGGTACTGCGTTTTGCGCCCCCTGGACCGTGGAGCTCGCTCTTTGGCCTCGCCGCGTTGATTGCCGTGCTGATTTCCACCTGGTGGGTACCGGGCTTTCGCATCACCATGAAAGCAGGCCCCACGTGGCTGGTCATTATGACCATCTGCTATTTGGTTTGGTCTCGCGTAATGCGCGAAAAACCCAATGCATAAGTCTTTACGCCTGTCATGCGACATATTCGTAACTGAAAATTGATCGAATTGTAGCCAACGCATTCAGTCAGGTACTCTGGTCTGTCCTGGCGAACATAAAATTCTCATGAAGCATCGTGCCCGCAGCTGGCTGCCGCTGTTCATTAGTTTTTCAAGCATATTTGTTCCGGGTTGCCCGGCGCAGCAGAACCCGGCATCCTCACTCGAACACGGAGCGCCTCTTCAAGCTTCACATCGATCTGAACCTTCGTCACCGTCGCCCCCAAACTTCACCGACATAACCAGGTCTTCTGGAATAAGTTTTGAGTACTTCGCCTCTCACACCGCCAAAAAATATCTGATCGAAACGATGGGAGCAGGTGTTGCCCTGTTCGATTACGACAACGATGGGCGTCTCGATATTTTTGTGGTTAACGGTGCGCCCCTTAGCGATCCCACTTCCAAAGGGACTCTCCCGCAAAAAACTGAGCCGAAATATTGGAATCGTCTTTACCATCAGAAACCCGACGGGACCTTTGAAGACGTTACCGAAAAAGCCGGTTTGCAAGGCACAGGTTACGGAATGGGAGTCGCGGTCGGTGACTATGACAACGATGGCTTTGAAGATTTGTACGTCACCGCATATGGTGGCAACAAGCTCTACCACAACAATGGAGACGGCACATTTACAGATGTGACCGAGAAAGCTGGCGTCGCCGGCAGCGGGTGGTCCACCAGCGCGGCATGGGTTGATCTCGATGGCGACGGCCGCCTGGATTTAGTTGTGCTGCGTTATCTCCAGTGGGACTTCGACGACATCTATTGCGGCCAGCGCCAGGAAGGCTACCGCGCCTATTGTCATCCGGATGCGTTTCCAGCTATCTCCCCATTGGTTTATCACAATGATGGCAACGGCCATTTTACCGAGATCGCCCAAAAAGCCGGCCTGGCGCATCCAGGCAAAGGGTTAGGCATCGCGCTCGCCGATTACGATCGCGATGGTCACGTCGATATATTTATCGCTAACGATTCCATGCCCGAATTCCTTTACCGCAACAAAGGAGACGGAACTTTCGAGGATGTCGCGCTGACCTCTGGCGTTGCCGTCGATGGCGAAGGCCACACCTATGCAGGTATGGGCGTGGACTTCGCGGACTATAACAACGATGGTCTCCCGGATTTGGTAGTCACCGATCTGGCCAGCCAAATGTACGCGCTATACAGAAATAATGGCGACGGCACTTTTACCTACGACAGCTATCCTTCCGGCCTTGGCCGCATGACCATGGGCCATTCCGGCTGGGGAGTACGGTTCATCGATTACGACAACGACGGCTGGAAAGATCTGCTGATCACTCAGGGGCACGATCTCGATACCGTGCAGCTCAATTTTCCAAATCTCCGCTACCGCGAACCAATGCTCCTGGTAAAAAACACCGGCTCAAAATTCATCGATGTCTCCGCTCAGGCCGGTGACATTTTTCAAAAAGCCTGGGTAGGTCGGGGCCTGGCCATCGGCGATCTTGATAACGACGGCCGCTTGGATGCTGTGGTCACCGGCAATGATGGCGGCTTGTACGTTCTTCACAACTCCACGCCAACGCAAAATCATTGGCTGACATTGTCGCTCGTGGGCCACAAAAGCAATCGCGACGCGATTGGCGCGGAAGTAAAAATAACCACCGCGAAGGGCCTCCAGATGGCCACGGTCACCCCTGCCGGCAGCTATCTATCTTCCAGCGACAAGCGCGTTCATTTTGGTTTGGGATCTGAAACAGCCGCAACCATCGAAATCCGCTGGCCCAGCGGGATTCGCCAAACTATCAAAAATGTTGCAGCTGATAAAATTCTTCGAGTCGATGAACCGTCAGAATCTATCGAAACAATTATTCCTAAATAGCCTTCCTGCACACAACGCGACAGCCGCAATTCACGCGGCCATTAGGGTTTCTTCTGCACCACGGAAGCCACGCCAGATCCTTCTTTAAGCACGTGAATCACATCAACTGCTAAATTGTCGAAATGTTCCACTAGCCCGCTGGGCCAACGTATTTCCACGCCATCGATCTTTGGAGCGAGACCAAGCCCGAAGTGTACCCGCAGATCGTTTTGCGAAATGTAACTCGAGCCACTTCGCACTTCGTTCACTAAAGTTCTGCCACCTGCTTTGACGCTGATTTTTGCGCCGATTCCATCCCGATTGGAGCGCGTTCCCTCGGTCCTAAATGTCACCCAGTGATTGTTGTAATGCGTTGCATTCACCAACAAGCTCGGCTTTGCATACACATTGTTGATGAGCACCGACATTCGCCCGTCATTCCAGAAATCCCCCACCGCTAAGCCCCGCGCGGACGACACCGTGCTGAATCCCGGCCCAGCGCTGGCAGTTATGTCGGTAAATGTTCCGTTGCCATTATTGTGATAAAGCAGCCGCGGCTCCATATATCCGCTGCTCAAATGAAATTTATCTACCTCCGGATACACGTGCCCATTGGCGAGCACCAGGTCCGGCCAGCCATCATTATCAAAATCAAAAAACATCGTGCCCCATCCTAAATATTGTGTGTGCAGCCCCAACCCTGCGGCGTAAGTAACATCCGAAAATACTCCGTCGCCATCGTTGCGATACAAAATCGGCGTGTCGTCCGAGAAATTCGTTTTGAAAATATCCAGCCGCCCATCGCCGTTGTAATCCGCGATCGTAGTTCCCATACCGGCCTGCTCGCGCCCATCTTCGTTAAACGCAACTCCCGCCATCACCGCGACATCTGTAAACGTTCCGTCGTGATTGTTGTGATAAAGAATGCTTGGAGCGCTGTCGCACGCCACATAAATATCCGGCCAACCGTCATCGTCGTAGTCGAAGGTTGAAACGCTGAATGCGTAATGTCCACCGGTCTGATCTATATGCGCTTTGGCGGTGACATCTACAAACGTCCCATCGCCGCGATTTTCGTACAAAATATTTTTCGCTCCCGGCAATCCTCGCGGCCCGCACATTACCGGCACGCCTTTCCACACACAGGAACTACCTTCACCCGGCTTGGGAGTAGTAGCCATATTGAAGTCCACGTAATTCGCCACCATCAAGTCCAGCCGTCCGTCGCGGTTGTAGTCCACGAAAGCGCAACCGGTGCCCCATGCTTTTCCCGATCCGGCCACGCCGGCCTTCTCAGCCACCTCAGTGAAAACGCCATGATCGTTGTGGTACAGCCGGTTCTTTCCGTAATAGGTCACGTACAAATCTTCCCAGCCATCGTTGTCGTAATCCCCCACGCAAACGCCTTGACCCCACCCGGTAGCAGTCAGCCCGGCCTTGGCCGTAACGTCCGTGAAAGTTCCGTCATGATTGTTGTGATACAGATGATTGGTGGGGGCTTCCTTCTCCGGAAATCCTTCCAGCGTCGTTCCGTTCACGATAAAAATATCCGGCCAGCCGTCGTTGTCGTAATCGAAAATCGCTACTCCCGTTCCAGTCGTCTCGATAATGTATTTCTTGGTGTCGACTCCTCCAAACACGTTTACCGCCGTGAGCCCAGCTTTTTCCGCAATGTCGCTGAAATTTGCGAGCCCCGCGGTAACAGCGCCCTTCGCGGCCGAAGCCTGCGGCGATGTCTGCGCAGGCGCCTGTGAATGCGCCACAACATTAAATAGAGCCATCACCCCCAGCAGCCAGCAAATTCCAACGCAAATCCGCGCGTGAAAACTCACGAAATCGCCCATTTGGATAAAATTTCCGGCCCAACAATCATTTTGAGAACCATTTTTGGCATCATCAAGTCAGCTTTGCGATGAAGGTCTACAAACCGCCACATCTCTATCCAGGCCGGCCGTAGACGGCCTAGATTTGAGCACTGGCACACCGGCCAGTTACCCTTAAAAACTTTGCCCCCGCCGGGAATCCAAATTTCCTCCAGCTGGCATCATAATGGACGTCTCCATGGTTTTCCGCAGATATCCGTCTTTCCTTCTCAGGTCTGGCCTGATCGCACTCTCATGTGGTTTTTCAATTGCCGTGCAAGCCCAATCTCAACAGTCCCCGGGCGTTCCACCATCTGACAGCCATCAGTCTGACGCATCGAAGATTCAGCGCTCCTCCCGCGAAGACCAGCCCAACACTCCTGCTCAGCGATTACCGGGACTCATCAATGGCACAGTGGTCGATCAAACGGACGCTGCCGTCGCCGGAGCCGAAGTCAAACTTACCCGCGAAGCTCCGTCCCCAGACCAAATCGTCTCGACCACTGAAGATGGTCAATTTTCTCTTCTAAACATCGAGCCCGGCCCGTTCCAACTCACCATCACGTCTCCGGGTTTCGCACCGCAAACTTTTTCGGGCACTCTGCGCTCCGGTGAAACCTACGCAGTCCCAAGGATCGCATTAATTGTTGCCTCCGCCTCTACTGAGATGCGCGTAACACCCCCCACCGTAGATATCGCCCAGGATGAAATTAAAATCGAAGAACAGCAGCGCGTCTTTGGAGTCATTCCGAATTTCTACGTCAGCTACATCTCCAACGCGGCGCCGCTGACCCCCAGGCAAAAGTTTCAGCTCGCTTGGAAGACCTCCATCGATCCCGTCAGTTTCGGAGTGACTGCCATCGTTGCGGGAGTCGAGCAAGCGCAGGACGATTTCGGCGGCTACGGACAAGGCGCGAAAGGCTACGCAGAGCGCTACGGCGCCGCTTACGGTAATTTTGTAATTGGCACTTACATCGGCAGCGCCATACTGCCTTCCATCCTGAAACAAGATCCGCGCTATTTCTACAAGGGCACTGGCAGCAAGCGCTCCCGAATTCTAAACGCTCTCGCTCAGTCGGTGATTTGTAAAGGAGATAATGGCCACTGGCAGGCAAATTACTCCGGCCTCATTGGGGGCCTCGCGGCTAGCGGAATCGCCAACGTCTATTACGCGCCCAAAGATCGCGATGGACTGGGATTCACTCTTGAAAACACGCTGATCGGTATAGGCTCAACTGCCGTCACCAATCTCCTGCAAGAGTTCCTCATTCGCAAATTAACGCAAAGCCGTCCAGGCCGCCTGGGCTCCAAGCCGCCCGATGACACCGTCAGCAAAATGTCGCTCTTGCCAATTCACGCTGGCGACTGATCGCAAGTCCACGCCGGCGACTGATCACGCGCATTTAAATACAGCGTGTCCGTCGAGCCCTAATTTGTAGCGCTGCCCATCCCCATTCCAACATTTTTCGGCGCTTCTGTAGCGGGACCAGACAGTATTGCTTCAGCTTTCTCCACCGCATTTCGTGTATCAGTCAGTAGATGCATCAAAACATTGCGCGGAATGCTCTTTACCAGTGGATTCACCACAAAGGCAAGCAGTGCCGGCACCGTGCGGCTTAGCGAAACTGATTCATTCTGTACATAAACTCCCCCGTCCTTCTCTTCAATGCGCCAATACGTGTAAAACCGCCACATGTACCCGTGGTCGTTCCCCACCTCCCGCTCGTGTTCATTCGCAGAGTCCGCATTTTCCACTTCCGCGACGCGCGTGGACCGCGACACCGTCTGAAAGCGGCCCGATCCAAATCGCGTATCGCGCACATCAAAATCGACATTCAAGATAACTGTGACGATGGAGTGGTTAAAAAACTGAAAATAAATCTTTGCTTCGTCCCCGTCGCGCTCAATCAACTTTGATCGACGAATTTGCGGTTTATAAGTTTCCTCATGACAATCGTAATCGCGCAACACCGCCATTACTTCGTCAAAAGTCGTCTTCGGTATAAAAATAACGCCCGCCCAATGATGAATTAGCCCGCTTGAAATATGAATCGGACGATCATTCTCCCGGGCGCTCATCGCTTCGATATAAACTTGTCCGTTCTTAAGCTGCGCGTAAGCTTCCGTGCGATGTGGTTCGGGTAAGCGATCAACGACGAGAAACTGGTTGCGACCCATATCTTCGTCCATCCGCGCTTCCATGGCGCGAACATAGCGATCGAAAGCCGCGGCCGTCTCCGGTTTCAGCTCCGTCGCCCGCGCCGACATCCCGCCTACGCCGAGCAGAACGCCCACGAGCCACAACATTCTTCGAATCTGAGAAATCATAGGTCTTCAATCTTCAAATACTTTACGGAACAACTGCATCGTCTCCGCGAATGCCATGTCCGTTGCCTCCGGGTCGAAACGCGGCCCTTCATCGCGTGTGAAAGCGTGTTCAGCCGGGTAAAGCAGCGTCTTGTAGCGCACTCCGGAATCTCGCAGCGCGCGATCAATCGTTTCGCGCCCCGCTTCAGGCACGTGCGGGTCCTTCGTTCCAAAAATCATCAGTAGCTCTCCGCGAATCTCTTTCGCGCGCGCCAGCGATCCCGCATCCGCATCTTTACCGAGCTTGCCATCATGAATTCCTGTGCCGTAATAACACACCGTCGCTCGCACATCCGGCTGAAACGCAGCGCGAAAAGCCAAATGCCCGCCAATACAAAAACCCGTCGCACCGATTTTTCCGTGCGCTACTTTAGGATGTTTGGAAAGCCAATCCAGTCCCGCGGGGCAATCGGCATCGAAATCCGCCACCGGAGTTTTCGCCGCGTCTTGCTGGCCGCGGGTGCGTCCGGCGTTATCGAAGGGAATCACCGTTCCAGGCGGTTCGATTCGCCGATAAATTTCCGGCGCAGCCACAACAAACCCATACCCAGCCAGCCGTACGCACGTGCGCAGCAGCGGCGGGCTCAGCTGAAAAATGTCCGAGTAACACCATATCCCGGGATATTTTCCATCCGCGCTTGGCGCAGCCACAAAGGTGCGCATCGGCGGACCCGCAATAGCAATATCCGCGTATTTAGTGTTGACGATCATCTGCTGGTCACGGTGGAATTCTGGCCGAACAGCCTACAACCAGTTAATTCAGTGGCGTCCGTAAAACTGAATCTGACGCCCAGAACACTTGATCCACCTTCGATTGATTCATTCCACCTGCAAATGGATACAAACCAATTACACATTGGGCGGTCGGTGGCACCAGAGATATAATCCTCCATTCATTCCACGCTCAAGAGGAACCACATCATGACATCGAGCAAGTGTCTTCGCGCGTTTACTCTGCCCGTTCTGGGTTTCGCTGGTATTTGTTTTGCTGAAATTTGTTTTGCTGGCGCAGCCGCGGCTCAGACTCCGCCGCCATCCAACTCAGGAACCTTGCCAAGCGAGATGCCCGCGCAACTCGAACCCGTCACCGCATCCTTCGATTATGCCCGGCATGAAGTGATGATTCCTATGCGCGATGGTACAAAGCTGCACACTGTAATTCTCATACCGAAAGGCGCAAAAAACGCACCCATCCTTCTAACCCGCACACCGTATAACGCAACCGACCTCACCACCCACAGTTACAGTTCGCACCTCGGTCCCAGTCTAATCGGCTACGACAATGCCCTCGAAGTAATTTTGGAAGGGGGCTATATCCGCGTGGTCCAGGACATCCGCGGCAAATACGGCTCCGAAGGCGATTACGTAATGACTCGCCCGTTACGCGGCCCCATGAATCCCACCACCGTCGATCACGCCACCGACACCTACGACACCATCGATTGGCTGGTGAAAAATATTCCCGAGAGCAATGGGAAAGTGGGCATCCTCGGCATCTCCTACGACGGCTTCCTGCCATTGATGGCGCTCATCAATCCCCATCCAGCCCTCAAAGTCGCTGTCCCCATGAATCCTATGGTTGACGGCTGGATGGGCGACGACTGGTTCCACAATGGCGCCTTCCGCGAAGAAAATATGCCCTACATTTACGAGCAGGAAGGCACCCGCAAGAACGAAGAACATTGGTGGGTTAGCAATTACGATGATTACGACATGTATCTGCAAGCCGGTTCCGCCGGCGAACTCGGGCGCCTCCGCGGCCTTCAACAAGTTGGCTTCTGGAACAAACTTTTAGCGCACCCTTCGTACGACAGCTTCTGGCAGCAGCAAGCCATGGACAAAATTCTCGCTGCGCAGCCTCTCAAAGTCCCCATCATGCTGGTGCACAGCCTCTGGGATCAGGAAGACATTTACGGCTCCCCCGCCGTCTACAAAGCGCTCAAGCCGAAAGACACCGGCAACAATATGGTTTTTCTGGTCATGGGCCCCTGGCATCACGGTGGAGAAATCGGTGACGGCAGCTCACTCGGCGCCCTGAAATTTGGAAGCGATACCGGTTTGTACTTTCGTAGAGAAATTCTCGCGCCGTTCCTGGCCCAATACTTAAAGGACGGCGCGCCAAAAGCAGACGTCGCCACCGTCACGGCTTTCGAAACCGGCACGAACACTTGGCGCCGTCTATCGTCCTGGCCCTCTGGATGTGCCAGCGGCTGCACTGTCAAGCGCACGCCGCTTTATCTGAACGCCGGACTCAAGCTCAGCCTCACTGCGCCTGTGGCGTCAGATGGTCCATCCTTTGACGAATATGTTTCCGATCCCGCCAAGCCCATTCCATTTAGCGGGCGTCCCAGCCACCCCATGGGCTTCGCCAATAATGTGCCGTGGGCTAACTGGCTGGTTGACGATCAGCGCGAAGTGTCCAGCCGCCCGGATGTTTTAGTATTCGTTTCCGACACTTTAACCGCGCCAATGAAGATCAGCGGCCAGCCCATCGCCAATTTAATCGCCTCAACAAGCGGCACCGACTCCGACTGGGTCGTAAAACTGATCGATTTATATCCCGACGAAGTAGGAGCCCAGGAAGAAATGGGCGGCTATCAATTGATGATTTCTGCGGACATCTTCCGCGGCCGCTACCGCGAAAGCCTCGCAAATCCAAAAGCCATCGCCTCCGACACGCCTCTGCCGTATCACTTCGCACTGCCAAACGCGAACCACGTCTTTCTCCCAGGACATCGCATCATGGTTCAAATCCAGTCCACCTGGTTCCCGCTCTACGACCGCAACCCCCAAACATTTGTCCCCAATATCTTCCTGGCTAAACCCAGCGACTATCGCAAAGCCACTCAACGCATTTACCATGCACCCGGGCAAGCAACCTTCATTGACCTGCCTTTAGTCGTGACACCGTAACCAGCGAATCATTTCATTATGCAGAAAAACATGACGGGGAATTCTATTCGTAACGCAGCGCGATCATGGGATCCACGCGAGTTGCGCGCCGCGCCGGTAAGTAGCAAGCCAACACGGTGTTGGCATCAACATTGGCAACGACCTGCTGAAGGTTATTCGCGAGCAACGCTGGGTTGGTCACCGTGCGAACCACCAATGAGCGAGGTCCGAAACCAGAGAAGGTGTAAGGCAAATACGCCTGGGGCGCGCTTGGCTCGCGCTGGAAACTTCGCAAATCACTAACCACTTTTAATCACTGACTGATTTACGGCGTCTCGCCAAGCTGTTTAAGTTTCTCTTCCGCGCTCGCTTTAATCCCGTTGCGGCGATCCTCGGGGTCCGTCGTGTCTGAAGCCAAAAGTGCCAGAGCCTTCTTGGCATTCTCGCGCGCCAAATCTCTTTGCCCATCGGCAAAATAGGCATCGGAGAGGCTGTCATACACATTGGGTGAATTGGGATAAGCTTCAGCGTTGAGCCTCAGAATTTCGATCGCACCCTTGTTATCTGCGGCCTGTAGATGTTCGTATCCCATGAAGTTGACTAGGTCTTCGGGAAACAATTTCGCCTTCGGATCGTGCTGGCGCGCATCTTCCAGCTTTTTCGCAACCTTGGCCGCACCGCCAGGTTCGTCAAGTTGATTCAGTACACGCACTTCATCCGGCAGTGCAGCCGTTTCCTTGGGAGTCGGCGCTCGTCCCGGCGTCTTGATCAGCGTAGTCACATACCAGTCCACAATTTGCCCAGGCATATCCGGATGCACTTTGAACATGTCTGCGCCGTGGCCCCCGGTCGCAACATGCACAAACTTCTTCTCAGGGTCTGCATCGAGGCTGTAGAGCCACTCGATGGCCACAATCGAAGGCGGAAATTCGTCGTCATCCGCCACCGCGAAAAATACTGGCAACTTCGTGGACTCCCGCAAAAATTGACGGCCCTTCAAATCAGTATTCCCGGAGAGCAATACTAAAGACTTCACCTCGGTGTGCCGCCGCACAGTTTGGATCGAATTATTTACACCGCAACTTGCGCCGCCAACACCGATCGTGTCGCGCTTCACTCCTGGTTGCGAGACCAGATACTGAAACGCGACGTCAATGTCCCCAGGCCACTTCTCGGCCTGAGTCTGCGCGGCTTGTTGTGGCGGCAACTTATCAAACCGATCGCCACCACTCTCCCCGTAGCCGCGATAGTCCAGCGTCAGCACATTGATTCCCGCCGCCGCAAGCTGCTGCGCCAAGCCGTCCCAAATCTTGCGCTGCCGATTGCATTGATGCAAAAGCAGCACACCCGGCCCGGGCTTCGCTGCGGCAAAATAAGTGGCCTTAAGCTTCGTGCCGTCAGCCGCGGTTAGATCGACGGCCCGCTCAGCGGCCCAAGCATTTACACCGCCGGTAAAAGCGCACAATAGAAAACTGAGAACGCGAAACGAAAAAGCACGCATAGCGCGTACCTCCTAAAGCGAACATCACACAAATCACAATCTGACTAGCTGGTTTCCTCGCCTACTTAGCAACAACCGCTCGCCGGCAATCCCTCGCCCGCCACCGGAGGACCAAATGCTTCCTTCGGAATTGGCGCTCCATGCAATGTCAGCCAGCAACGCCGCGCCACATTGAACAGCACCAGCACCACGCCAGCGATAAAAATAGTCATCAGGATGGAGTCAAGATAACCCTGCACCCGGGTGGCCGGCTTATAGGTCAGCGGCCAGAAAATATTTTTGATCGACAACACTCCCGCGGTCAGCGTCGTGATGCCAACAAAAAGCATGGGCACCACCGTGATCCACGCATAGCGCGCCTTGCCCATATTGACAAGAAACGTAGTGCCCACCGCCAACGCGATGGTCGCCAACAATTGGTTCCCAGTTCCAAACAGCGGCCACAACGTCGAGATATTGCCGGTATAGATCAGGTATCCCCAAGCCAGCACCACAAAAAAAGTAGTGATCAGATTTCCTGGCAACCACGCATTATTGGCGAACGGCTTGTGCACCTTGCCAAGCAATTCTTGCAGAACATAGCGCGCCACGCGCGTGCCAGTATCGATCGTCGTCAAAATGAATAGCGCTTCAAACATAATCGCGTAGTGATACCAGTAGCCCATCAATCTAGTCATACCCGGAATGCCTCTAAAAATTTGTGCCATGCCTACCGCCAGCGATACTGCTCCGCCGGTACGCCCCGCCAACTTTTCCCCAACCTCGCTTGAAAATACATCTAGGTTCACGGTGTGCAATCCCAGCCGCCCAAAAACATCCGGCGGCACATTGATCCCAAAATAATCGCCGGGATACAACGAGCACGCCGCGATCAGCGCCAGCACCGCTACCAGACTCTCCGCCACCATCGCGCCATAACCGATAAAGCGTGCATCCGTTTCTTTATCCAACATTTTCGGTGTTGTTCCCGAACTCACCAGCGAATGAAATCCGGAAATCGCTCCGCACGCGATCGTCACAAAAAGAAAAGGAAAAAGTTGGCCTTTGATAATCGGCCCACCGCCGTGAACAAACGGTGTGAAGGCCGGAAATCGAATATCTGGGTGCACCACGAAAACGCCTACCACCAACAAAAAAATGGTTCCCAATTTTACGTACGTGGAAAGATAATCCCGCGGCTCCAGCAGCAGCCACACCGGAAGTACCGAAGCCACGAATCCGTAAATCGCCATTAAATAAGTGATCTGATGCGCGCTGAAAGTCAGCGATGACGCCCATTGCGTTTGCGCAAACCAATGCCCACCCACCACACTAGCCAACAGCAGCACTACTCCCGCCACACTGGGCACTCCCACTTTAATCTGTCCCGGCGTGCTCTTAAACATATACAAGCCCATGAAAATAGCGATCGGAATGGTCATTCCAATCGTAAAAACGCCCCACGGACTGTTAGCCAGCGCATTAACCACCACAATTCCCAGTCCCGCCAATGTAACCAGCAGGATCAACAACACCGCAAACATAGTCACCAGGCCGGTGAAAGTACTCACTTCCGTGCGCGCCACATCCGCCAGCGATCGCCCCTTATGCCGAACGGACGCCACCATCACGATAAAGTCTTGCACGCACCCCGCGACTACTGACCCAATCAGGATCCAGATAAACCCCGGCGCGAACCCAAACTGCGCGGCCAACGTCGGCCCCACCAAAGGCCCCGCTCCCGCAATAGCGGCGAAATGATGTCCGAAGAGAACCCACTTCGGCGAAGGCACATAATTGTGTCCGTCCTCATACACGTGCGACGGAGTCACGCGCGCATCATCCAACGCCAGCGCCTTCGCGGCGATGAATGCGCTGTAGTAGCGATATCCAATTGCATAAACGCAGAGCGCAGCCAAAAGAATCGGGAAAGTATTCACGAGCGTCGCCTCATGAGATTGCTTACACCAATCAAGCCAAGTGGGCCAACAACGGAGACTTTTATCACAAGTCCTAGGCGGGGTCCTCGCGATTTTCATTTCAGCTCTAACTTTGTTCCTGTATGCCGTGCTTCCCAATTTCGCGCCGAGGTCAGCCGGCTTTAGGCCGCTGGAAAAGTACCGTCAAGCCTGTCTCCAGTAGCTACCATTCCTGGCAAATCCGCTGAAATCTCGCGAAAACTCAAACGAACTCTTGACATTCATGTTGCAGCACGTATAAAACGTGGCACTTAGGGCCCGTTTCAATGTGATTATCTGACCCGCTGAACAACGCTGGGTCACAGGGGGGTAATTTCGATGACCGGGAAACAGTGCAGGGTATGGGTGTGTTCAGCGGTTGTTCTGTTGTCTTCCTTAGTATGGTCAGGACGTGCGGTTGCCCAGTCGCAGAGTAGCGGCCAGAATTCTGCAACCCCGCTCATCCGTGTTCTCCAAGCCAAGGGCATTCTCACTGCGGAAGAAGTAGCGCAACTAAGCCAGGCCTCGTCTGCCAGCGATGCCGATTCGCGCTTAGCCAAACTACTCCTGAGTAAAGGCATTATTTCGCAGGCCGATTACAACCAGATGGTGGGCGACCCAACGGTGGTCGCGGCTTCCGCGCCAAATTCCGGCGCCGTCAGCCTGGTTCCCACCGTCTATCGCGTCCCCGGAACTCCGGCTGCGGCTCCTGCTGCTCCTGTTGTGGCCTCTAACGCGCCTATCGTCACCGTGGATTCTGACCAGCAAGGAGTCCCTCCCAGTCAGACTGCTTCGGTGTCACCAACGACGATCTCTGCCGCAAATCCCATCCGCCCTCTTCCGGTCGGGGGGATAAAAAAGGGTGAACTCAAACCAGCAGTCACCGTTGCCGGTGTAAGCATAACCCCGTACGGCTTCCTGAAAGCAACGTTTGTCCACGACAGTTCATCGCCGGGCGGCGATGACTTCCCGCTTCCGGGTTTTCTGGGGGATACTGGACCAACCAGCGCGCCTGAATTTCACGTCAAGGCCCGCGCCAGCCGCTTTGGCACTAATTTTGAGTGGGGAGATAGAAATCCCAATCTCACCATAACTGGAAAACTCGAGATGGATTTCGAAGGCAATTTCAATCGCTCCGACAACAGAAATCTTTCCTCCATCCGCTCCTCCAATGTTGGCATTCGCCTGGCCTATGGCCGTATCGATTACAAATTCACCAGTGCCGATACCTTCTCCGCGTTGTTCGGCCAGGATTGGACTCCCTTCACATCGTCAACTCTTCCGAATATCTTGGAGACCACTGGGGTCGGCATTGGCTTTGGCGTTCTCTGGGAACGCGCGCCACAAATGCGCTTTGGATGGACGCACAATTTCGGCGCCTTTCAGTTAATGCCTGAGGTTGCCGTGGTTCTTCCAGCCTCTGGTGAGGTACCTTCCGCGGCGGATATCTCCAATCAGCTGGGCTACGGCGAACGGCAAGGACCCGACAGTGACTCACCGCAAATTGAGGGGCGCGTCGTTGGACAATGGCAGTTGGATCACGCTCCGAACGTTGCTCCAGCTCAAATCATCGTCAGCTTTGAGGAAGGTCACCGCACCGCCATCGTCCTAGGGACCGCAGTTCCTGCCGCATATCATGCGGCGTTTCCGGAGGGCGCGACCGTAAGCAGCCCCACCGCTGGCGTAACTTTCGAGTGGCAACTGCCCTCACATTGGGTCACCCTGATCGGCAAAGTCTATAGCGGCAGCGACCTCCGATATTATTTCGGCGGACAACTCTTTTCCAATTACAACAGCGTTTTTGGACTCACCGCCACCGCGGACGGCACCTCCATCGACGGAGGCTCTACCGTCGTATTCGGCACTAACGCCAATGGCGTACCCGTCGTCGCCCCGCAACTTCCAGTTCGCGCGCGAGGCGGTTTTGCGCAACTCGGGTTACCCCTCTCGCGCTGGTTTGGGTCTGATCCTGAAGGCCGCAACGCCGGCTGGTCTCTCTATGGTATGTACGGCACCGACCAGGCCAACACCAATGACCTCGCAAAAGCCGCCCCCGGTGGCTCGCGCGCCCGTAGCGACATGACCGTGGGTACCCTCAACTACAAACTCAACAAGTGGGTATCCTTCTCCTTCGAAGAATCTCTCTATCGCACCCGCGCAAATACCGCTGTGCCAGACCTACCTTTATTCATGGGTCTGCACCAACACGAGTGGCGAGATCTTCGCAGCGAAGGCGGGGCCATTTTCAGCTTCTAAACGAATGCAACTGGGAGAGCGGGCCTGATTTACTCTCGCTCTCCATCAGTTTTAAGCCCTGATCCACTTTCCCCTATCCCCGAATAGTGCCTCTATCGACTACCAACGTATCTTAGCCTGTAGCTCAGTCGTCCTTTGATGCTACCTTCCTACTTGGGGGCGAAATGAAATTCTCCCAACCGTGCACGCCGTGGTGTCATTCACTTCCTCTAAGCTGCGGTGAATTCCGCTTCACAGCGAATGAGCGGCTCCAGTCATTAGTCACTGCTGGCGCGGGTTTAACAGCTTTCCGCAAAACCGGTTCAGTTGAATTTACGAAACCACTTTGGGGCATTGACGGCAGGTAACAGCTCCATGACCCTCACGCTGAAACAACGAATTGAAAAGTCCCTCGGTCCCCTGTTCGATCCTCTCTACCTCTTTTATCTAATGGCTGATGACCTCAGGTCTTGGAGGTATTTCCCAAAATGGTTTTCATCCTTTCGCCTGGGCCGGGCCCTAATAGGCGAAGCCAAGCCCTGGATACCTTTCGAGGCCGCCGATTGGCTGCAACGTTACCTCAACCGCAATAGCAAGGTTTTCGAGTGGGGGTCAGGCGGCTCTACGATTTTCCTGGCTGAGCGCGCCGGCCAGGTCTGTAGCGTCGAGCATGACCCGAAGTGGCATGCGCTGGTGTCTAAAGCACTGGCAGACCGAGGCCTCACCAACTGCTCTTACGAAGTCCACGAGCCTAAACCTATTGGCGGGAATGTCGCGGCGGCAGATCAGTCACAAACTTCCCGCTTCATCTACGACGACTTCTATCCCGGTACCACCCTCGATGAGTATGTACGAGCTATCGACGCCCAACCGGATCACAGCTTCGACCTGGTCTTGGTCGACGGTCGCGTCAGAACGGAATGTATCCAACACGCCTTGCCTAAAATCAAGCCAGGTGGCTACCTTATGCTGGACAATTCCAATAACGCCGACGTCGTTGAAATCATCCGCAAGCTGCAGTCCTATCCACACACAGAGTTTCGCGGCATAGCTCCCGGATGGCCGCCCACACGATGGAGCAATACCATCTGGCAGATTTCTTGACAACATTTCTCTAGGATTTACTGGGTGATTATGCACTTGACCCAGATTAGCTTTTCATTACGCTTTGAGCATGGTAGAAGCAATATCGTTCTCGTTCCTGTTCAAATACTTCGTTGCAGGAATCATTATCCTTGCCGCCGTGCTTATCATTCGAAGATTTCGCAAGCCATGAAGCTCACCCTTGGCGCTATTGTTCGATTGTTTCGTCCACTAATCTATAGCCGTCAGGGATTTGAAACATCGTTGGATTCGGCTCGCTACGATCCACTTGGGTCACCGTCACAGTTTGCTGCCCAGTGCGGGGATCGTCATGTTTAATGAGCATGTCCAGGTGTAATTCCTCGGAATACCACGTTTCGTCAGTCACCATCACGGGCTTGCCCGTACCACTGACGGTCGCTGGCACGGTTGTGGTCCTACGGACTCCGTGCACCGATACATTCTCCATCGATTGCGTACCAAGATCTTCCTGCGTGATTAAGGAATTGCTTGTCCGAGCGGCCCCCAGTTCTCGGTCGGCGAGCTGTCCTGGCCAGCGTGGCACTTTTCTCGCCAGGTGCGTCGCTGGATCCAGGAACACGTTTAATCGTGCCAGCGGATCATAAATATGAAAGGAGAGTAGCTTGGGAGGTCCGGGAACAGCAGGGTCGATCCATCGTCGGCGCTCATTGTAAATTCTGCCTTGAAGATCGCCGGCGATATTGTTAATCGTCCTCTTCACATTTGTTGACCCGTCGGCCAAATTTTGTGCGCTTTGCAATTCCACGACGGCGGTCAACGGCACCCCAGGTATGGCCGTGACAAATACCCCGGCCATGTGCACCATCATGCCCGGATAGGGTGGTGGCTCTTGAGTGGTTGTGTCCTGGGAAAAACCAAGGCAAGTCGCAAACCCGGCAACTGCAGCCAGGTACGCGATAGTTCTGATGCCTTTACGTAACATTGTGGTACTTCACACTGTAACTGCACGAATTCTAAATTAGCGAAAAGTGGGTGTCAATCAACTCGCGGGAGTTAACGCCATCCCGCCACTGCGTATAAACTGCGCGGCGAGTTATGTCCTCAGAGCGTCAATCCAAACCGGTCTCATTCCTTCTAGGTCACTCCGTGACCGCTTACTTTTTGCTGGTCTTCACGATTTCCTGGCTCGCCGCGCTGGCTGTTGCCTCACCTCATCTGTTGCGTCACGACCCCCTGCCAATAATCACCGGCATTCTCATGTTTCCAGCCATGCTGCTGGGACCCAGTCTTGGCGGCATTTTTCTCACGTGGATAGTCGCCGGTAAACCGGGCTTGCGCGATTTATTTTCCAAAATGTTGCGCGCTGGAATCGGTCCCCGTTGGTACCTCCCGCTGCTCATTCCTCCAGTCCTTATTCTTACTCTTCTCTTCGCCCTAAAAACATTTCTCTCCCCGGTTTATACTCCCAACCTTTTTCTGATGGGCGTGTTTTTTGGCGTTCCCGCCGGTCTCTTGGAAGAGATCGGCTGGACTGGATTCGCATTTCCCAAAATGTCTTTACAACACAACGCGCTGGGCGCGAGTATCTTACTCGGATTGCTCTGGGGCCTATGGCACTTGCCGGTCGTCAATTATCTCGGGACCGCGACGCCCCACGGCACCTATTGGTTCCCATTTTTCCTGGCCTTCACTTTCGCCACGACCGCCATACGCGTCCTTATCTCTTGGCTCTACACCAATACCAAGAGCGTATTAATAGCCCAATTGATGCACATAACCTCTACAGGCTGCTTGGTCGTTTTCAGCCCACCCGCGGTGTCCGCTAGGCAAGAAGTAATATGGTACGTACTCTACGGAATCGCGTTGTGGATCGTCGTCCTGATAGTGGTAAATAAATTCGGCACAAACCTGTCAGACTCCCAGCGCGACAAAAACAAGAACTCGACACGATAGCTTCCCGCGCAACTAGATATTAAGGGATGCCCTAGATGCCCCAGTTGAGGTATGAACCTGGGTCTTACCTCCCGCTTGCTTCGCGATTCGCAGCCCAAGCCAACTCCCTGAAAACCTCAAAGTCCCTCGCCGACGCCGATGCAATCAAAAAATACGGTTCGACTTCCGATTCCTCGTACAACTAGAGTACAATCCCGCGCCATGGCCAAACGTAAAACAAAAAAATCCCGCAACTCCGCAAAACGTAAATCCTCTAGTCCCATCAAATCCGTCAAGCTCCCCAAAGAAGCCGTCGCCCTGGTAGTGGCGATGCACGCCAAACCCGGTCAGGAGTTACTACTCCAAGCCGAACTCACCGCCCTGGTCCGTCCCACCAGAAGCGAAGAAGGCTGCCTCTTGTACGACCTCCACCGTTCCACCGATGTCCCCGGCGATTTTTTATTTTATGAAATCTGGTCCAGCCGCGAAGCTCACGCCGCCCACAAACAAACTCCCCATTTCCTGCGTTGGAACGCCCGCAAGGACACCCTGCTAGCGACCCGCGAATCCACCATCTGGAAGAAAATCTCCTAGCCTCTCTAGAGCACATAACAAACCTGGCGATCAACTTCAGAATTCCAGGCGCATTTGAAACGCGATCATTCGTGGCGTGCTATCACCGCCCAAACCAACGCCGAGTAAGCCAGTTGGTGGAGAAGTCGTGTAAGTGAGCGCACCAAACCCAGTCTGCGTAGTAGGCTTCCCAGGGATGCCAGCCAGCACCATGCTTGGAAGGCCAAAATTCGGATGATTGAATACGTTGAAGAACTGCACGTCAAACCTGAGCTTCAACCGCTCAGTCAAGGGGAATAGTTTGGATAGGTAGAAGTCACTCCATGTGAAATTGGGGCCGCGCAGAGCGTTGCGACCGAGGTTCCCGAATTGACAGTTCTTGGGACTGTCGCCACCAAAACACTCCCCTGTACTCGGGTCCACAGTGGACACGAAAGCATTCGGATTGAGCCACTGAACCGTGCCTGGTTGTGTCACGCCTGGAATGGGATTGTGCTCATAAAGGGGCACGCCGGGAACAACGCTTGCGAATTGCGGCCCACTACCGTTCACGATTCCATTTCCATTTGCGGAGTAGGGCGTGCTCAGAACGGAAAACGGAATCCCACTATGCCAAAACACGGTTCCCGACACCTGCCAGCCATTCAGCGCGTAACCAAGATGACGATTTTGGACCTTGACTGGAAATTGATAGACATATTGAGCATTGAAATTGTGCCGGATGTCATAGTCGCAGGGACCGTAATCGCGAGCCAAGTCTCCGGGAAGGGGAGACAGGATTCCGCCTGCCGAGAATTGCAGGAACCCGCCATTAGAAACGGTGTCCATACAACGACTCCAGGTGTAGTTGATTTGGCCCATTAGACCGTGACCAACACGCTTCATGGCGGACAATTGCAGGCCATCGTAGTGACTGTTCGCACCGGTGGAAAACTGCGTCACAGCTCCGAATCGAGGATCCGTAGACTGCTCATAGGGAAACGGTGCGAAGCACCCCTGGCAGACCGTTTGATAGCCGTTCACCTGCGTTAGATACGGCTGATTTACAGCGCGGGTGCCGACGTATTGTGCGTGGACGCTTCCCGTGTCTCCCAACTCATGTTCCAAACTAAGACTCCACTCCATGAAGTAAGGCGCATGAAGTTTTCCATCTGGTACCGCCGTGATGGCGACTGGCGGAAGACAAGTTGTGGGATTCGCTTGTTCAGACGCGCAGGAAAGCTGGCCCCGTGTAAACCCTGAACTAAACATCTGATTGGCGGCCACGGTTGCGTCAATCGCACTGTTAGGAACGCCCGGCGCAATGGCTGTCCCACCAACGGTTCCTAGAAGTCCGCCCTGGAAAGTTTTATTGTAGGGCGGATTGACACCGACCACATCGGCGATGCTGCCGGGCAAAATATCACTGAAAACGCCGAAGCCTGCACGCAGCAAAGACTTGGACTCAAATTGCCATGCGAGCGCTGTTCGCGGTTGCAGGATCGCCAGGGGCATCGAGGAAAACACGTTACCGAGACCCGTCTGAATCGCAGCGTTCAACGGCTGATTCACATCATGCAAGATCGAATCGAAAGAGCCGCTTAGACGAGCGATATGCTCATGCGGATTTAGTGGATTAGAGTTAAGAGTGTCTCGTATCCCGAACGTCCACGTCAGCTTCTTGGTCACTTTCCAGGTATCCTGCGCATACAGGTCGAGATTCAGAAAGTTAAAGGGTTCGTTTGCGGACGTGGCAAAAGTCTCTGTCGCCGTGGATGCGACTCCAAAAATATATTGCGACAGGGTGGTGTAAGTCACAGTTGGAACGGTTCCCTCTCCAAAGTCATAGTCATTCAGCCGAAGAATCCGAGTATTGGTTCCAAAACGCAACTCGTGTGCCCCGGTGCTCCAGGCAAGGTTGTCATTGATAAAGAACCGGGAGGCGCGTCTTCCCTGGACCCAAGTGTTGTCGAGTCCACCGACACGAGTAAACGGCGCATTTGCACCGCTGCCTTGTAAAACAATAGGGAATGCGCCCAGCGTTTTCTGAAAATCGCCGGGACCAAATAGGCTCCCGTACCAGGAAAACGCCGGGTTGAAATAATTCACAAGATTTTGCGAAAAGACGTGCGTATATCCCGCCGCGAACGAGTACAGAGGTTGCGGAGAAAGAGCGTTGAACAAAGGGTTGATAGGATCGGTGTAGGCTGCCTGGAGTCCGGTATCCGTCTGAAAGCGAAACCAGGTCGTGTTTTTCTCATTGACGTTGTAATCGATGCGAAGCGTCTGGACCTGTTCATGATCATCGCTTGAATGTGAGACACTCTGGCGATTTGCGCAACCATTTCCATCATTCGCAATTACCGGCGCCACTCCGCCCACATCGAACGGACAGCCAAGCACCGCCAGAGGCGTTCCGCTGGTATTTCCGTAGAGCGAAAACATTTTCTGATAGAACGGCACCGATTGCGGTGACGGCTGATAAACGGACCCAGTTACAGAATCGGTCCCGCCCAAGGGTAGTTGCTGCAAAACGTAATTCTGAAATGCCGGCGTTGGAACGGTTGCCGCCGTGACAATGGGCAGTGCAATGCGAACCCACTCGCTATCGAAGAAGAAAAACAACTTGTCGTGAACGATCGGGCCGCCCACACTACCTCCGAAATGGTTCACAGTAGACCGCGGCTTGTGATTTCCCGGGGTGGCATTTGTGAAATAGTTAGCCGCATCGAACTTCGAGCCATTCCACAACTCATACAGGTTTCCGTGAAACTGGTTCGCGCCGGACTTTGTGACGTAGTTGACCTGCGACGCCCCATATCGCCCCTGATCGACAGCATACGAAAGTGTATTGACCGTCACTTCCGAAATCGAATTCAGTCCAAGGACAAGGTTCGTCGACAGGCCGCTGTTCAGATTCGTCAGTGGGTCATTTGTTTCCAGTCCATCGACGATATAACCGTTCGAGAGAGCAGGCAGGCCATTGAACTCAACGTTGCCATATCCATTCGTACCGCCGACGAAATCATTGCCACTGCCCGCCGTGTTGACGAGTGCCCCTGCCGCAAACTGAAGAGGATAGGTTAAGTCACCCCCTGGATTAGGAAGGTCTTCCAGCGCGTGTGCATTGAGAGTCGTGGACGTATTCGCATTCTCCGGGTTGAGGATCGGAGCTTCACCGCTTATCTCCACGCTCTGGTTTGATTGCGAAATCTTGAGTCTGAAATCGACAGTTTGCTTTTGGCCCAGGGCAGCGGATACAGAGCTGTTCTGCTGTGATTCGAAGCCTGCTGCCTCCACCTTGACCAAATACGCACCGGGTTTCAGTTGTGGAAAGTTGAATCGGCCCGAATCATTGGTACTCGCGCTTCGCCGCAGTCCAGTCTCCTTGTCAGTGACCGTCACCGTGGCGCTAGGCACCGCCGCGCCGCTAGCATCGCTCACTTGGCCGACGATCGCGCTAGTAGTTTCTCCCTGGGAGAAGGCTGCTTCCGGCAAGAAAGAATGAAACAACCCGACACAAATAAACATTGAAAGAGTTGAACGCAGCATAAGCCGAATTCCGTTCGTACGGACTATTCCTATATTAACCTTACTTAAGGTGAGCTATTAACGCAAGTAAATATGATTCGCCAGCTTCTTCGCGATAACTGCACCGTAGGGACCAACGCACCAGCGAGGCCCGTAATGGGAAAGTGGCGGAGAACTTCCGCAAAATCGGTTATGGCGTTCTCACAGCCGGGTTACCGTGAATGTCAAAGATTGCACGCCTGCCTGAAGCGCTGGAAGTTCGCCCGATAGCATAGCTTTGCGCGATTGCTATTTCGGCGCCGGTTATGTCGGCGCATTCTCCCACTGAAAAATCATGATTTGCTGGATTTGCTTGGCGAAGGCTTTCCCGAAGGCACGTTCTACAATCTTAGCTCGCTGGCGGCTCCAGATAATATCCTGGCCGTGCGCGCACCGTGACTCCCGGCCGGTCCACGCTAACTTTAATTTCGTGATAGCCCGATTCTCCCGTTCCGGTCGGCGTATAACTCACGCTGTACTGCGAATGCAGCTCTCCGCCAATTTCATCGATCGCGCGTTCAATGGAACGGTCCCGATACGTCGACAGGTGTTCCCCGCCAGTCGCCGTGGCCGCCACCTCCAGCGCATGCGCCTTCACTTGGTTTTCCGCGTGCTGCACAACCCATACTGCCAGCGCCATCAAATCAATATTCCCGGCTTGCTGCTCTTCACTCGTCGGCGTCTGCACCGTGCCCGGCAGCGGTGGATGCCCAAATGTTCCCGGCGGTGTGACTTCTATCGGTTTGTTTTTCGTCTTCGACTGCAGCTCCGCGCGCGTAGTCGACAATCCTACGCTGTAAATCGTGATGTTCGCGAGCTGCGCCTGCCGCAGCACTTCTCCCAATTTTGTTGCGCTGCCTACATCCGTCGCTTCCGACAGAATGAACAATATTCGGCGCCGTCCCGGCACGTCAGCGGAGGGCTGCGGACGACTCGTCAACATTTCCATCGCAACCGACATTGCATCGTATAACCGCGACCCAGAAGTTCCTTCGCGCATCCCGCGCATCGTCTTTTCAATCGCTTCACCGTCCGCGGTAAAATCCTGCAGCTTATCCACCGAATCGTTGAAGCCCACGATCGCGGCCTCTCCGCTCGGGCCCATCACTGTGTCTGTAAAAATAATTCCCGTCTTGCGAATCTCCGGGAATATCGAATCAATACGCGAGCTTGTCTCCACCAAAATCACCACCGAAAGCGCATCGCCCCCCAAATCGAAGTGCGTAATCTTTTGCCTCACGCCATTATCCGTAACCATAAAATCTTTGGCATCCAGATCGTGTATCATTCCCCCTTTTCCATCGCGCACCGTCACCGGCGTATTCACCAGCGAAACTCGTACCTTCAATCGCGCTTGTACCTCGGGAGGAGGCTGCTGCACCACCACGCCAGGTTTCGGCGCGATCGGTCCTTCCGGCGCTTGCGCCGATGCACTTGAAAACGCGCACGCCAGGCCAAGCAATACCAATGCCGCCGCCCGCGCCTCTCCCCGCATCGTCGCCCTCGCTACCGTTGCGCGTCCCGATTCACAATGTGATGTAACACTCTTCCCACTCTGTGCTTCTCTTGTGCCCCCTGCCAGAACACAATAGAGCCCGGCCATGAAGCGCTACTGTATCGGATTCGACGCCTGCGACCCCGTAGATGTTGCCGCGGCGCGCTCCGCTTCCTAAAATTAACGTTTGTCCCTACGGAGAGAAAGCATGTCTGCCGCATTGCCAAAGCTTAAGCCCCGCCACGCTCCCAAAGCGCCCCACGAAGATCCCGAGTTTCTGCAGAGCACTCCCGCTCGCCCGCTGCGCATCCTCGCGGAATACATCCACCCTTATGTGCAATTAAAAAAAGAAGGCATCGGCGACACTATCGTCATGTTTGGCTCCGCGCGTATCCTGCCGCGAGATCTGGCCCTGGCTCGTTACAATCGTCTAAAGCTCCTGCCCGCGCATAAAATCCCAGCGGTCAACCGTGTAAAACATCGCGCCGCAGTTCGTCGTGCCAAGAGTTTGCTGGAAATGTCTCGCTATTACGAAGAAGCCCGCCAACTTTCTCGCAGAATCACCGCTTGGGCCATGACCCTCGGACCACGGCCCCGTCGCTTCGTCATTTGCTCTGGTGGCGGCCCCGGCATCATGGAAGCCGCCAATCGCGGTGCCACCGAAGCTGGAGGCAAATCCATCGGCCTTTCCATCGAGTTGCCCCACGAACAATTCGCCAACGCCTATATCAGCCCGGAACTAAGCTTCAACTTCCATTACTTCTTCATGCGCAAACTGTGGTTCGCGCAAATTGCCAAGGCTCTCATAATTTTCCCTGGTGGATTCGGCACTCTCGACGAGCTCATGGAGATGCTCACACTCATGCAAACGCATAAACTGGCCGAGCACAACATCATCCTTATCTATGGCCGGAAATATTGGGATCAGGTTCTGAATTGGAAGGCCATGGTCAATTCCGGCACCATCAACGAGAACGAATTAAAAATGCTGCAGTTCGCCGATACCGTCGATGAGGCCTTCAATCACATTCGCGCCGGCCTCGAGAAATACCATATGCAAGTCGATTCTTTTCTTCAGTCCTAGTGCTCAATTGAGCCTACCGCATCGTCTAAACCGCTGTACCTACATTGCTGTATAGCTCAAATCAGTTTGCGACCCTACCCTCCTTTTCGAGGCTGGTCCTCACAAGGAGAGCATATAAATGAAGCTGCCACATCGATGGTTACACTACCTCGGCAAAACCGCCCTGATCGCTGCAGCCCTGGCGGCCTTTGCCACATTAGGCGCAGCCCCCACCCTGCGTGCTGATGACAATGATTGCCAGAAACGCATCAACAAAGCTGACCACAGACTCCATGAGGCTATCGAGCACCACGGTTATCGCAGCCCACAGGCCGACAGCGCCCGACACAACCTCGCCGAAGCCCGTGAATATTGCTGGGGCCACGGTCACCGTTGGTGGGATGCAGACTCCCGGACCTGGCACACTGAGCACGATTGGACAGACGAAGATCACGAGCACTATCATGAGCATCCGTGATTGTGCAGTCCGCGCAGTCCGCTGAATTGGGCGCGATAAATTAGGCCCGACCAAAACTCCAACAGAACGTTCTATTTGCGAAGGCGCAGCCGGATCCACGGGCTGCGCCTTCGCATTTGTGCCAGCCCTTCGAATGTAAGCTCACAAAAGCCCACCAAAACAAAAAAGGCGCCCGTTTGGGGCGCTATCTTTGCTCTTAGTCTCGGATAAGTCCATTTACAACAGTTAGTTGGTAGCCACCGGCACTTCCGGCAGTTCATCCGAAAATACCGCTTCGAACCGCCGCGTTTCATCCTGATCGTGCAGCAGCACTACTGGCACAACCCGCAACGACCGATTGCAGGCGCGGCAATGGGTCGCCTCACCCTGCAAATCCTGCAGAAATCCATCTGTGAAGTGATACTGCGCTCGCTCGCGCCGGGCGTTCTTCTGGCCCTGCGCCCCGCAGTGCGGACAGGTGTATTCCACCGTATCCTGCTGCGGATCGCGGTCCAGAGCGGCCCAACCCGTGCGGCGTACCCCTACTGTTTCTATATTACGCCGGTCCATGGCATTGCCCTCCTTGGGATCCACGTCCACCAGGAGTGTGATGCATCCACATCGCACTTCGGTACAGTCCCCCCAAAATATTCAATTTACAAACATTTTGAACTCTTCTCTCTCTCCAACTTCTTCCAACCTTCTTCCGTAACGTAGCAGTAGTCCCGCCGGTCACTCCGACCAAAGCAGGCTGGCGCCTGTTCCCCTCGTTCGTCCGCGAACGAGTCGACCTGCGCAGTCGAGGACCTCTCTTCGTTCCCCTCAGCAGGAACTTCTCCCATTTCGTGGTGTCCAATAAACTGAGGAACGCGCGTACCTCACATCCCTGCGAGCGCGGCGCCGGTCTCCTGAAATCTAAAAAAATCAGGAGGCTGGCGTCGCCAATCTCAAAAGCAAAGCTCGTAAATTAACCGGAGGTGTGTGGTGTGCGCAAAATCAGAGAACCAGCCAATCGAAAATCGTGACTCAGTATCCTTACGCGCATGCCTCGTCGACGGCGACGTCGATCAGCTCCGTCGCTATCGCCAAACCCGCCGTCGCTCCTTGCTTCTTTCCGTGCTACTCCAAATCGCCACACTCGCAGCACTGATCTTGCTCCCGCTCCTGTCAAAAACTCCGCGCATCGCTCTCGCCAATGTCATGCCCGTGCCTCCATACCGTCACGCCACTCCCGCCGAACACGCCACCCCGCATCAAGTCCACATTTCTCGCACTCACCAATTTTCGTTTTGCACCACATGTTCACGGGTAGTGACCGCCTCTCACACGCAGTCCATTAATTCCACAAGTCCAGACGATAACCTCACCGGCACAAATGTGATCGAAGACGCTGGTCCAGAATGCCCCGGATGCCCCGAACTTCTCGGCAAGACTCCCGCTCAGCCGATAGTTCCCTCAGTCCCCACGCCGAGCGTCGTGCACGTCACCCACATCGACCCAGCCCTGCTGGTCCATCGCGTGGACCCCATTTTCCCCACGCTGCCGCGTCAAACCGGTCGTGAAGGCCGCGTCGAACTCCACGCCCTCATCGGCATCGACGGCGCTGTTCGCTCCCTGCAAGTCCTCGAAGGCGACCCCATGTTTTTTCAATCCGCTCTCGATGCCGTGAGCCAATGGCGCTACAAACCCACATTTCTAAATGGCCATCCCGTCGAAGTCGACACGCACATCACCGTAATCTACAAACTCAATCGCTAATTCCAGTCATCGGATTTAGGTCGGTGGAATTTCTTGAATAGTCAGTCTCGTAGACAAATTTATCGAGACATTGTTATTGAGGAATTGGGTAGACGGCGCCCGGACGCGCAAAAAACTGAAGATCGCTCGCAGACTTCGCGTACGCGAGCCGGAAAAACCTCGTTTACTCCCGCTGCTCGCTCGGTCTTACTTGGCCCGAGTGCTTGTGACCTTTTCGGTTCGCCACCCGCTCCGGCGGCCATCCCTTAAGTCCGGTTCGAAACACATGCTTTTGCCAGTCCGCTGATCCAGTACCGCATACCCGCCCGACGACTTAAGCGGCAGTGCATCGATGCACTTTTTAGCACGCTCCAGCGTTGGAGCCGCTTCCACCCACACCGGCCCGCTTTCCCCAAACCAAATAATGTCCACTGGTTTTTTCATTTTCCCACCCTCGTTGTGCTGCTATGCCTTTACCTCTTGAACGCTCGAGAAGGGATTCGGTCCTGTACTGCCCCAGTACAAACAACTTATTACCAATACTATAACTACATTTCCATAATTTTTCATCAAGGGAGACGGCCGAATGTCCATCGCAGTCGTACCGGGCAAACACAAATGTTAGCGCCGGTCCTGCTCGAAGCTCAAAACCCAATTTTTTAGCAAGTACTTATGATTAGGGGATCAGTGGATCTGGGCCGGGAAATACGTCTCCCCGCGCAGCAGCGTCTCGATGCCTTCGACGATATGCTCAGATTCGCCCTTGGTACAAACTCCCTTGAGTCCCGCCTTCCGAGCTTCGTCACACAACTGGGTGGACCAGAATACTGTCACCATCAGGATCGACGCATCGGGGCGCTTCAACAGTATCAACCGCGAAGCCCTCAGCCCGTCCATCTCGGGCATATTAAAATCCATCAACGTCACGTGCGCTTCCTGGGTATGTTTCTCCACTGCCTCTTTACCGTTCGCCGCCTCGCAACAAACGAACCAGTCAGGCTGCATTTCTATCAATCGGCGTAGTTGTCGCCGTATATGGTCATGGTCATCCACAATGAAAATATTTGCCAAGACACACCAGTCTTTCTCGCTGCGTACTTGTATTCAACTCTTTTGTTAGTTGTCCTACCATACGCCCCTCACTGTACCCTGGCTTAGTGCGCTGGCTTCTGGTGACTGTATGCGCCTGCCTTTTCAGGGTCGAAAAACGGAACACGGCTCTAGGGATTTAGATCGCTGGATTAGGTCTATCAATTTCTCTCTGGAATTTTTGGCAAAACGATTTGTGCGCGCTTCAACAAATCGGAGCATCGTCATCCGTAAACCAACTACGACATCGACTCTCCTGAATTCTTCGCCACCGCTTCTCTGACGCTATCCCGCAGCCGAATCAATTCGTGCCAGTCCGCTCCGCCCGCCCCCGCATCGCCACTCGTTGCACGCGGAAATATTGGCGCCGACAAAGTAATGCTCACATCCGAGGGCCGTGGCAAAAACGCCCCATCCGGTAAAAATTCCCGCGTCCCTCTAAGCGACACAGGAATAATCGGCGCTCCTGTCTCCACCGCTGCTTTGAAAGCGCCCAATTGAAACTGTCGCACTCCCGGATCGCGCGTAAATGTACCTTCCGGAAAAACAAAAACAGATTCGCCTTTGCGCAGGAAATCTTCCATTTCCGCCGCTTGATGCAACCGCGATTCCCCATCCGACCTGTCAAACGACAAATGCCCCATCTGCCGCATAAACGTCCCGATGAAAGGCATGCCCGTCACTTCCATCTTGGCCACGAATCGATAAGGAACTCCCAGCCCCATCATCAACGCCACCACATCGAAATAACTGGTGTGATTCGACGCGTAAATCTTCGCGCCCGGCGTTTCCATATATTCTTTTCCCGTCACCCGCACTTTGCATCCAATCAGGAAAAATAAAATCTTCAGCGAACTGTTCGTGAATTTTCCCGCCGCTCGATGATCCGTATAGAGCTGCACGATCATCCACGTCGGCACAATCCATAGCGAGAACACCACCGCGAAATAAATCCCGTACAGAAACTCCAGCCCACGCTTCACGCCGTTGGCAATCGCGCGCCCCGTGGCGCTTACCGCTCCGCCCGCCCCAAGTCGCGCAATTTGCAGCCACGCGGGCGCCTTGTTATCCGCCAATGTTCCCGCCAGATACAGTTGCTTCGTCTCTTCTCGCCGCAATTTCCCGCTCGACGTCTTCGGAATGCTCCCCAGCGGAAGCAGTTCCACGCGATCCGGCGGCAATCCCAAACCGCGCGACACTACTTCGGTAATCTTGGCCGCCATCTCGGAACGTCGAGCACCATTTGTTTCTCGCGACTCCGCCACCACCACCATCTTTTCCGTTCCACTTGCTTGATCCTTAATTCCAAATGCCACGATGCAGCCCTTGCGAATTCCTTCTATCCGCGCCGCCAACTCCTCCACTTCATGCGGATACAAATTTCGCCCGCCCTTAATAATGATGTCTTTCACCCGGCCGGTTACGTACAGTTCGCCATCCGCTATATACGCGCGATCACCCGAATTCACCCACGCGAATTCTCCATTCCCATCGCCAGGCCCCATCGGCAGCAACGCATCCGTTGCCGCTTTATTTTGGTAGTACCCTGTGGTCGCCGAAGGCCCGCGAAACCACAAAAATCCCTCGGTCCTCTCCGCGACTTCCTCCCCCGCATTGTTCACCACGCGAATTTCATGCCGTGGTACCGGTTCTCCCGCCGAAACAAACGCGATGCAATTTTCATCCTCGGCCTGAGTCGGTATCGCTTTCCCTTCCGACTCAAATGTTTTTCGCTCGATGCGATCGACCACCGGCGCGCGTCCCATCGGCCCCGCCGTAACCGCCAGCGAAGCTTCCGCCAGCCCATAAACAGGCAGCAACGCATCTGCGCGAAATCCATATTTTGCGAACCGTGTTGCAAAGCGCTCCAGCGTCCCCGGATTCACCGGCTCCGCGCCATTCATCGCCATGCGCCACGAACTCAAGTCCAGCCCCTCAATATCTTTGTCCGCAATTTTTCTCACGCACAACTCGTACGCAAAATTTGGAGCCGTGCTGATCGTCCCGCGATGCTTGTGAATTGCCCACAGCCATCGCTCCGGTCGCATCAAAAACGCAATCGGCGACATCACCGCCAGCGGGATCCCGTAATACAACAGCGTCAACCACGCCCCGATCAAACCCATGTCGTGATACAGCGGCAGCCAACTCACTCCCACATCGTCCGGCGCCATCTTCACCGCTTCGCCGACCGCTCGAATATTGGCGAGCAGGTTTGCGTGTGTCAGCACTACACCCTTGGGATCTCCAGTCGAGCCCGATGTGTATTGCAGCAGCGCGATGTCTTTTCCCGTTCGCGCCCGCGTTCCACTTAAATGCAGCGGCCGCGCACCCGGCTTCAGAAGTGGCGCTTTCTCCGACACCTCAATTAATTTTTCCGCATCCGCCACTGCGGCAAGCGACGCAACGCGCGGCTTCAATAATTTCGCCACCGATTCCGCGCGACGAAACGTCAGCAGCAACATCACGCCCGCGTTATTTAAAATTGCCGATTGTCGCGCCGCGTACTCCTCAATGCGATCGGCGCGAAACGGCGGATAAATCGGCACCGGAATCGCGCCCGCCAGTAAAATCCCAGCATAAGAAACAAAAAAAGCGCGTGACGTCGGCAGCATCAGCGCCACCCGGCTTCCCGCGCTCACTCCCCGTCGCATCAATTCGGCCGAGCAGCGCTGCGCCGCCGCGTGCAACTCGCCAAACGTCATCGTTATTGTTTTGTCCTGCCCGTCCGCATCCTCGGTAATCACCAGGTGCGGTCGCGAGGTGTCATGCGCCGCGCGGTGATGCAGAACATCAATCAGCGTCTCCGCCGATACCACACCGGCTTCTTCAGCCTTGCGTTTCAGTTGTTGTACCTTGACGCATGCCCGATCTGCGGAAACTCCGCTCGTCTCCGCAACGCCTTCCGGGGCTTCCATCACCGCCTCAGCAAGATCGTCTGGCGTATTCGCCTGCGTGGCTGCCTGGTCTGCGATGCGCACACCGAATGCATTCTCAAGCCGCGCCATCAACTCCACGCGTTCCAGGCTTCCCAATCCCAGATCGCGCTCCAGGTGCGAAGAACCATTCAGCATCGGCATCGCACCGCCGCTCCCCAATTCCTGCAACAACCCACGGATCTCCTCCAGCACCCGTTCGCGCACCATCGACCGCTCAAATTGTGCCGCCTGCGTAGCCAAAGAAGAGAACCTCAGAAAAAAACCTGCAACCTACGCACTTTTCTTGTCCGCCGCCATATACCCCTTCGGCATCAACGTAGTCGCCAAATCTACGCCCGAAAGGTCTACGCCCGTCAAATCCGTTTCCCGCAAAATCGCCACGCCCATATCCGCGCCCGCAAACTTTGCCCCGCTGATATTCGCCAATCTAAAATTCGTATTCCGCAACAACGCGCGTTCGAAATTCACATTGGAAAGATCGCATCGAAAAAATTCGATCCCGCTAGCCTGCGCTTCAGACAAATCCGCGCCAGGCAAAATCGCCTCCGTCAAATCCGAATTGCGCAAATCCACTCCACGCATCTTGGCCCCCGATAAATCCGCGCCAGGCAGTTTCGCCTTCCGCAGGTCGCTCCCCGTCAGGTTCGCCCCAGTCAATATCGCGCCGCTAAGATTCACTCCGCTCAAGTCCGCCCCGGACAAATCCGCCCCAGCCAGATCGGCGCGCTTCCCACCATCCTGTCCGCGAAAAAATCGCTCGTGCGCCTCCAGAATCTCGGTCAACTTCTTCCCATTATGCGTGATACTTTTCGCCTTCTTCAGTCCCATCGTCAATCGCCCTCGATCTCTTGTTCCACTAAAGCAACAAACGTTACTAAGCTGGCTTCCAATTGTTTTGCCAATGAAGACTCTACCGAAATTGCCGTCTTTACGGAACCGCTTCACCCGTGCCTGCAGCCCCGCGTTCGGACCACTGTGGTAGTGTGAATCTATCGTGCTACGTCGCCTTCTGCTTTCGATTTTCTTCGCCGCTGCGCTGCTTCCAGCTCTCGCCGGCGCTCAAACCCTGCAACGCGAAGACGAGATCGTCGCCAGCCTAGCCGGCGGTCGCGTCATCGCTCAGGTAGCCAAAGACAACATCATCATCTTTGCCGCTATCAACCAGCCTGTCGAACAAAACTCTGTCCCGCCTCGCGTTCTGCAGCTCGATGCCATGCATGTCGGCATCTTACTCGGCGCATCAGAATGGCAAATTCCTTCTGCTCCCAATCCCGTGCGCCTCGATCGCGATTATCAAAGCATCACCCAGAGCCCCAATCAGCACTATGCACAATATCCCGGTCAGGAAGCCCCTGATCTGGAAACCATCGGCATCGCCTTTCTCGAAAAACTTCGCCCCCTCGTCGCGCAGCTTCATCACAAGCTGGATTTCCGCCCTGAAGACGCGCTCTTCGAGCTGGTCATTCTCGGCTTCGCCCCCGACTACGGCCCAGAAGTGTGGCAAGTGGAATATCGCATCGAACAGCAACAAGTGGCCGCGCGCGGCGAATATTGGCAGACCCGCATCTTGCGTCCGCGCTTTACCCAGCTGTATCCGCCGGAAGGCGGCAAGAAAGCGCCGCACACTCTTGTCGAAGCGCGCTATCCGCCCGAAGACCCCGAAGCGCTCGCCAGCAGAGTCGTAACGCCAAACACCGAGCCGCCTCTGATCGCTCTGATCCAGGCCGGCGATCCAGCTCTCTCCCGGCTGCGTTCCGGCGATCCAAAATTTGCCAAAGTTATGGATGCCATCGACCACGGCCAGGCTCAAAAAGTTTCCGCCACCGATTCCGCCGATTTTCTGCGCGCGGCCTTGCCCTTAATTTCCGGCGGCAACAAATTTTTTCTTGGCACTATGGAAGAGCAACGTGGCTTTGACTGGATTGTTCCGCCCGACGAGCCCGTGGAAAAAACCGACGACAAATCACGCCCGCCCGGCGCGCCTTCACTTCGCCGCAAGCCCACTCCGTGAGTCTTCCGCAAATGGCAAAGTAGCCGTCGGCGAAACTTTCTCAATCGTGTCGCCTCGACGAATCGTTCCGCCTTCCAATACTTGGCACAACATTCCTCGCCGCCCGCGCATCTCCCGTCGCAGCCCCGGCCGCACTTTTTCCAGTTGATCGCACGGATGGCAAATCTCGCTCACTCGCAATCGTACTTCGCCGATGCGCAGCTCCTGCTTCGGCGCCAGGCTATTCACGTCTATTCCCTCAGTCGTAATATTTTCGCGGATAATCCCCGGACGCAGCGCCATCGCCTCCAACGTTTCGCGATCCACCAGCAACACTTGCCTCGGGCCACCTCCTGGGCGCGCGTGCGCACAGCCCTCCAGCCCCACATTTCGAATCACCCGCACCTCGTCAACCTCTTCCATCGGAAGCCGTTTCTTCGGCGCGCAAAAAATATGCGAGATCTTTGCCATAAAAAAATTGCCCTCCTACTCAAGCAAAACTTAAAAACCACGGAGGGTGGCCCACCCTCAGGTTTTTGGAGGGTGGGTCTTGTAACGTGGGATCATCAACCAACTAAGCGCTTACCACCTGTAACCTAAGATCATCGATTAATTAACGGCCAGCGCCCCTCACGCTCGCATGCGCTCCAATATCTTTCCTATAGTGCGCGCCCTCAAAATGAATCTTCTCCGCAGCTTCATAAACGCGCTCCAGCGCCTCGTCCAAGCTCGCCCCCACAGCCGTAACACCCAGCACTCGCCCTCCACTGGTCACAATTTCACCGCCGTCGCATTTTGTCCCCGCATGCAATACTTTCACTCCCCGCACCGCATCAGCCTCACGCAACCCCATAATCTCCTTGCCCATCTCAAATTTCCCAGGATAACCGCCCGACGCCAGCACCACGCACGCGCTCGCCCCACTCTTCCATTTTAATTTCGACGCATCTACTTGCCCCGCCCCCACATCCGCCAAAACCTCCGCCAAATCAAAATCCATCCGCGCCACAATCGCTTGCGTCTCCGGATCGCCCAGCCGGCAATTAAACTCCAGCACCTTCGGCCCACTCGCCGTCAACATCACCCCAATATACAAAAATCCCTGGTAGCGAACTCCATCCGCGGCGAGCCCTTTCAGCGTCGGCTCCACGATTTGCGCAACAATGTTTTCGCGCAGCCCGCTCGGTAACAATTCGTCGCTCGAATACGCTCCCATCCCACCGGTATTCGGCCCTTCATTCCCATCAAAAACACGTTTGTGATCCCGCGTCGGCACCAGCGCTGCATAGCGCTCGCCATCCGTCAAAATAATAAATGACAACTCCTCGCCTTCCAGCGTCTCCTCCAGCAAAATCCGCGCTCCGCCCTCTCCCAGCTCCCGTTTTTCCATCACGCTGGAAATAAATTTCGTCGCCGCCTCTTTATCCGGCGCCAGGAAAACCCCTTTGCCCGCGCACAATCCATCCGCTTTCATCACCACTGGCCATTTCACTGTTTCAAGCGCCGCAGTCGCCTTATCCGCCGAATCAAACTCACCATACATCCGCGCCGTAGGAATATTGTGCCGCTGCAAAAACTCTTTCGAAAAAATCTTACTGCCTTCCAGCTTCGCCGCCTCTCGCGTGGGCCCCACAATCGCCCAATTCCGTTGCGCAAACGCATCCGCGATCCCATTCACCAGCGGCAACTCCGGTCCCACCACCGTCAAGTCCGGCCGAATTTTCTCCGCCAGCGCCACCAACGTCGCTACATCCCCCGAGTCCACATTCAAGCATTCCGCTTCCACCGCAATACCAGCGTTACCCGGAGCGCACCAAATCTGCGTCACCAGCGGGCTCTGTTTCAATTTCCATGCCAACGCATGCTCCCGCCCCCCGCCACCAATCAGCAATACCTTCACGCGCGAGCCCTCATCTCCTCCACCCATTCACACCAATTCCACCGTCATTATATAGCACGCGATACAGCGTCGCGTTTTGTACCTCGCGGCTTAACGCAACGCTCACCAATGAAAAATTTAAATAGAAAAATTCCCAAAAGGAATGCAGCAGAAAAACTTCACAGAAGAAATTTAAGCAGAAGTTAATCCAGAGGAATTTTTACCACCCTCAAACCCGCTAAGATGCCCGCCCAGCCGCTCGAATTGGAATCGTAACTCCCGAGGTCATATCCGAGGACGCTAACATATGGCATCGCCCATCAAAAATCCCGCCAGGATCGACCACCATGCACGGCGCATGCACCTCGCCAGTCACCACGCCCTTCGCCTGAATCTCCACGCGCCCTTTGGCGAAAATCACGCCGTCAAATCGCCCCGCAATGACCACCTTATTGCCTTCAATCTGCCCTTCAACTTTTGCGCCTTCGCCCAATATCACCGTGTGCTCAGAAATAATATTGCCCTTCACAATTCCGTTGATGCGAAACGTTCCGCTGACCTGCAGCGTGCCTTCCAGCGTCACCCCTTGATCAATAAATCCGGTCCATTCTTCCGTAACGTTGTTGCTCGATGCGCTGGGCCACTTCCAGGCCATGAAAACCCCCTCGGCAGAGACTCTTCTACTTTAGTCCCGCGCACCGCCAAGTCAACGCGACCCCTTCTCAACGTGTCGAATGCACCGTTGACCGAATGGCCAGTCGCCTTCATCCGCCCGCAATGGCTCCGATAATCAGCAGCGGCTCAGCGCCCTTAACCACTGCGTCCGGCAGCGGAGCGTCCACCGAATCGTGCGACAAATCTTCGCCGCACGCGAAAAATCGCAAAAATGGCCGCCGCTCCTGCGTCACGTGCTCGCGAATCGTCCCACGCAGCATTGGGAATCGCTCCTCCAAGGCGTCCAGCACCGTCCGCACCGTTACCGCGCCTGGTACCTCGAGCTCCACTTCGCCGTGAAAAGACGCGAGCGTCCGCAAATGCGCCGGCATCACCACGCGAATCATGCCAGCGTCTGCACTTCCACCGAGAGCACCGCAGGCAGGTCCCGCACGATGGGCTTCCAGTTGTCTCCCGCATCAGCCGACGCATAAACCTGCCCGCCTGTCGTACCAAAATATACGCCGCACGAATCCAGTGAGTCCACTGCCATCGCATCGCGTAACACATTCACATAGCAATCGCTCTGCGGCAGGCCGTTCGTCAAAGCTTCCCAGTCATTTCCGCCCGTCTTGCTGCGGTACACCTGCAGTTTTCCGTCCAACGGATAATGCTCCGAGTCGCTCTTGATCGGCACCACGTAGACCGTCTCCGGGTCGTGAGCGTGCACGTCGATCACAAATCCGAAATCCGTGGGCAAATTGCCGCTCACTTCTTGCCATAAGTCTCCACCGTTGTCGCTGCGCATCACGTCCCAGTGTTTCTGCATAAACAGCACACCCGGTCGCGCCTGGTGCATCGCAATGTGGTGAACGCAATGGCCCACCTCCGCCTCTGGATCGGGAATATATAACGACTTCAGTCCCTTGTTGATGGGCTGCCAGTTTTCGCCTCCGTCATCCGTGCGAAACGCGCCCGCTGCCGAAATCGCAATAAACATTCGTTCCGGATTTTTCGGATCCTGAATGATCGAGTGCAAACACATCCCGCCAGCGCCCGGTTGCCAGCGTGGACCGGAACCATGTTTACGCAATCCCGAACGCTCTTCCCAGTTTTGCCCTCCATCTGTTGACCGAAACAATGCCGCGTCTTCAATTCCCGCGTGTACCGTATCCGGATCCGTCAGCGACGGTTCCAGATGCCACACCCGCTTGAACTCCCACGGGTGTGGCTTGCCGTCATACCATTGGTGCGTGCCGGGCACTCCGTCATAAGTAAATTTGTTCCCCATCGGCGCCCACGTTTTTCCGCCATCGTTCGATCGTTGAATCATTTGACCGAACCACCCGCTGCACTGCGATGCATACACCCTGTTGGGGTCTGCCGGCGATCCTTTCATATGATAAATTTCCCAGCCCGCAAAATGCGGCCCGCTGATATCCCACTTTTCTCGTTTACCATCCGACGTAAGCACGAACGCGCCCTTCCGCGTTCCCACCAGAACTCGCACTCCGCTCATTTATTCCTCCCAAGGTTTTATAATTAAATTTCTTTCTATAAAGACGCCCGAAATGTCCAATAATTTCAGCATATTTTGTCAGATTACTTGTTAATTGCAAGTAACAATATTATGCTGCTTCTATGTCAAGAGGTCACCCGCGCACCAAATTCCGCTCGGGCTGTCCCTTAAACGCCTCCGTCGAAATCCTCGGTGATCGCTGGTCGCTACTGATCATTCGCGACATGATGCTGCGCGGCTTTCGCAGCTACTCGCAATTTCTTGATTCCTACGAACGCATCGCCACCAATATCCTGGCTCATCGTCTAGGAAAACTGGAAGGCCACGGAATCATCGCCGCGCAACAAGATCCCTTAGACGGCAGAAAGCTCATTTACACTCTCACGCAAAAAGGAATGGACCTCGCGCCAGTCCTAACAGAAATGGTTCTCTGGGCCGCCGCTCACGAAGAGACTCAGAACCCAGAGCTGATTCGTCAGATCAAAAAGGACAAACAAAAATTTATAGGCGCAGTCCGTCAAAAGTGGCTGGAGAATTCCTCACGGATGGAATGAAAACAGGGAATTACTGCGCCTGAACGAAGAAGATGGCTGTGCGGTTTCCTCGTTTAATGCAGTTGAGGAGGCTACGCCGATAATGCATGAGCGTAACATTTCACGCATTAGCAGGCCTCGGAGCCCGCTATTTCATCAATTGGTCGTAAAGCCTCATCAAATGAGGCTCGTCGTAAAACTCAATGATCAATTGTCCCGGGTGGGTTTTCGTGTGCGGGCGCAGCATAATCTTCGTACCCAGGCTCCGTTGCAGTTCATCAATAGCCGAACGGGTATTCGCATCCGATTCTTCCCTGGCGATCGGGACTCGATTGCGCGCGCGCCGGGCCGCCAACCGTTCGATCTGCCTTACGGTTAAGCCCCCGCGCGAAGCTCTGTGCGCATAACGCATCCGCAGCGGCGAATCCGGTACCGCCAAAAGCGCCCGCCCGTGCCCCGCCGTAAGTTTCCCTTCCTCAATCCATTCCTGAATTGTCGATTCCAGCTTTAGCAGTCGAATCGCGTTCGACACCGTAGTTCGGTCCTTGCCAGTGCGCTCCGCCACCATTTCCGGCGTCATCTGAAACTCGTTGATCAAGCGATCAAACGCCCGCGCCGACTCGATAGGATTCAAATCCTCGCGTTGAATGTTCTCGACCAGCGTCATTTCCAGTGCGAGTTCGTCCCGCACTTCCCGAACAATCGCGGGAACCTTGTTCAAGCCTGCGAGCTGCGCCGCCCGCCAGCGGCGCTCCCCGGCGATCAATTCATACCGGTTGCCAACTGGACGCAGAAGTAGTGGCTGTATAATCCCGCTCGCCACAATCGAGCGTGACAGCTCTTCCAAAGCCGCTTCGCGAAACGTTGTGCGCGGCTGAAACGGGCTAGGGTCAATCAGGTCGATATCGACTTGTAGTGTCTGACTCCCATCCCGCGCTGGCGCGACGGCCGCCCCGCTGGGCGTTGTTGAGTAGGGTTGATCTTGTTGATTAGGCGTAACTTGTGGTACTACCTGCGGCTCAGGCTCCCGAATGAGCGCTCCGAGCCCCCTTCCCAAAGCGTTTCTCGTCATTGGCTATTACCTCCTGCGCAAGTTGTGTATACCCCTCGGCCCCTTTACTGTGTATGTCATAGAAAATGATGGGCTTACCGAAGCTTGGCGCTTCCGCCAGTCTCACGTTGCGCGCAATAACTGCCTGAAAGACTTGTGTCCCAAAAAAACTCCTCAAATCCGTCGCCACCTGCCGCGAAAGCGTGGTCCGTTCGTCAAACATCGTCAGCAGGATTCCTTCAATCTCGAGACTCGGATTTAGCGTTCTTCTGATTCGCATTAAAGTATCCAGCAGCTCAGATACACCTTCCAACGCCAAGTATTCGCACTGAATCGGCACCAAAACCGCGCTTGCGGCTACCAGTGCGTTCAAAGTCAGCAAATCCAAAGCCGGTGGACAGTCCAAAATCACGAATCGATAGCGATCTTGGAACGATTTTAGGGCAGCTTGCAGTTTATATTCGCGGTTTTCCGCAGTTACCAGCTCAACAGCGGCGCCGGCAAGATTTTTATCCCCGGGAATGACGTCCAGTCCCTCCACTTGGGATTTTTGGACGATTTTCTCAAGCGGTTCTCCGAGAATCAGCGAGTGGTACAGGGTCCTGCGGGCAGGATCTTTAGCGAAACCAATAGCCGCTGTGGCATTTCCTTGAGAATCGCAATCGACGAGGAGGGTACGTTGTTCGGAGGCTGCCAAACAAGCGGCCAAATTAACGGCAGTGGTAGTCTTGCCAACACCGCCCTTTTGGTTTGCACAAGCGATGATTCTTGCCAAATGTTTCCCCACGCGAAACGTAGCAGACGTCTTGCGCAGTTGCAAGTTGTTTCACGTGAAACGGACGATTTTTGGCAGTTCGTTCGAACGTGGTCGACTAAGCGTCCCGTTTTGAACCAATTGTCGGTGGCCCGACTTTTTAACGCACATATTCTGCGTTTTCGTTGTTTCACGTGAAACAGACCGCGTCGGCGTACGTTAAGCGTCGATCTACGCCCATGGTCCTCAGTCAGCGTTGTTTCACGTGAAACAACGAAATGAAGCGTTAGCGGACTTTTGCTGGTTTCGCGTGAAACGCAATCATGCACGCGGACTATAATGCGGGAGCTTCTTTGTACCCGGGAGCTGTTTCACGTGGAACGCGATTTTGGATTGCTCGACGGGGACCGGCTTGGACAGATTCCGCGTAGCCGGTTGTTTCACGTGAAACGGAACCTGTCGGGCCAGATGCGAAAGTCCCATCACAAGCATGTTTCATGTGAAACAGGTATCACTGACGTGAAATCCGCTCGCCCCGATGCGCAAATGCAGACAATCCGTGTTTCACGTGAAACGACGAGGAAACAAGGGCGCGAGGATCCATCAACCCACGCTAAATTAGGGGGTCAATCGCGAGATGCACGACAAAGCGTGTTTCACGTGAAACGGTCGATGGAGAGGCGGAACCAGGGTCATAACAGCCGCATAGCGACGTTTCAACGTGAAACATCCATTCCGGGCCAGTTTCCGCGAATTCCACAAAACTAAATGCTCGTTTGTCGATTCCTCGACAATAAGAGTTTTCTAACAGCAGCGGCGAGAATTAGCTTCAAGTTCAAAGAACTAGATTCGCCCAAATGTCGGCGCGCCCACAATTGAACAGTTCAAACGACCGATTTTGCCCCAACCAGAAGAACTCTGCGAAGCGACTGAGGCACAGTCACCGGTAGCTCCCATCTCCATCCTGCAATCTGTCGCACCTGTTCAACATCCGCAGCCCCTAACCACAGGACTACCCGCTTAGCATCGACCCGCTCCGATGTCGCCCACTTCAAAAAGACCTCAAAGTCTCCCAAAGCTCGAGCCAACATAAAATCGATCGGTGCAATCTCCTCACCGAGCTCCTCATATCGGCTCACTAGTACGTTCGCTCCTATGATCTTCAACGCCCGAACGACTTCCGCTAAGAAGGTGGCCTTCTTTACGTTCGACTCGACAAGCACGATCCGTGAATCGGGTATTAATATCTTCAACGCCAGCCCGGGAAACCCCGGCCCTGTTCCAATGTCGGCAAGTCGACATTGATCCAGATCCACGACTTTCGCAGCAAACATGCTTTCGCAGAAATGACGGTAAAGAATCTCCAACGGATCGCGAATCGCAGTCAGGTTAACTTTCTCGTTCCACACAAGTAACAATCTGATGTATTCCTGAATCTGACCAACTTGATCCGCATTGACGTCGATCTGAAATTCGCTCAATGCCTTTCGAATGGTGGACTCCGGCGGCGCAACCATCGAGGTCATAGAAGATAATGTTCCTTCCAACTCAGGTTTTGGAGTGTAGTTGATAAAAATTTTCTGGCGATAATGCCGCCGCGATGAAAACACATTCACATCCTGGGTGCAAACTTATTCGCGGACGGCCCGTGACAGTCCATAATTTTTACCGATAGGCTTAGCCGCATCCTTATAATGGCCGCGGCTTTATTGGAACACTACGGAAAGAGGTGGCAAAAGTGGCCTCAACCCTAAAACTCACCGCAATGGCAAAAGCCGCCGGATGCGCGGCAAAACTGAATCCCGCCATACTTGACTCGGTCTTGCGAAAGCTTCCGGGGCAGACCGATCCAAATGTCCTCGTGGGCTTCGAAACCAATGACGATGCCGGCGTCTACCTTGTCAATGACGAGCTAGCTCTGGTTCAGACTGTCGATTTCTTCACGCCTATAGTGGATGACCCGTTTTTATTCGGTCAAATCGCTGCCGCCAACGCGTTGAGCGATGTCTATGCCATGGGTGGCCGCCCAATCTCATCACTCACCTTGGTAGGGTTCCCTGAACAAGCTGATCCCGCAATCCTGGAACAAATTATTCGCGGGGGTCTATTGAAAATGACTGAAGCCGCCTGCAGCGTCCTCGGCGGCCACTCCATACGCACCGAAGACATGCTATTTGGTTACGCTGTCACCGGAACGGTGCAGCCAAAGAAAATCTGGCGCAATGTTGGAGCACGCCCAGGAGACGTCCTCATCTTCACCAAACCGATCGGCACCGGTGTGATTACCACTGCGTTGAAAAAAAACCAAGCATCCTCACAATCGTTAGCCGCTGCAGTCAAGGCCATGACCACGCTGAACCGTGCAGCGGCTGCTGGACTCGCTGAGCTAGGCGAAAACTGGGACAGTCTCTCAAAGGAATGTCCATCGCCAATACACGCCGTCACGGATGTGACCGGATTTGGCGTACTCGGACACGCTCGTGAAATGGCGCTGGGTGACTTCCACAGTGTTGCGCGGGCCGATGCCCTCGGTAATAACCGCGGTGGAATCGAGCCCACATCTTTTGAAATTGACCACGCGGCCCTTGCTTATTTTCCAGGCGCCATCGAGGCGGCGAGCGAGGGTCATCTTTCCGGAGGGCTCAAAAATAATCGCGCGTTCGTAGCAGAATGCGCTGAGTTTGCGGAAGACGTACCACAAGAATTTCGCGATCTGCTCTTCGATCCACAAACCTCAGGTGGCTTGCTCGCGGCCATCGCTCCTGAATCCGCGACAGAATGCATCGCGGCTCTGGCGCGTCACGGTGTGGAAGGCCGCCAAGTCGGCCGCGTCCTGGCCAAGCGCTCGCCCCTAATTTTTGTTAAGTGATTTCAAGTTGGGAAATTTTATCGGAATTTCTTTTCGCATGAATCAAATACTCGTGATTCGCGCCTCAGCTTTCGCATCGGAGAAATAGCTCAAGAAATTATGGACACCATCACACATGGAATCGCTGGGGCGCTGATGAGCAAGGCGCTTTTTGGTGGCGACGATTTATTCGCGTCGCGTCCCATGAATCGCCAGCGTATTGTCACCTGGTCCACAATGCTGGGCGCGATCTTTCCGGACTCCGATGTGTTTCGCGACATGTTCTCCCACAATGATTTGCTGGTTATCACCTGGCACCGCAGCATCACCCATTCGCTGCTATGCCTTCCGATTTTTACGCTGTTGCTTGCGGCGCTCACTCGCTGGGTAATCCGCTGGAGGAAATGGGACGGCCCCTCCTTCCTGGCCCTTACGGGAATTTACGCTGCGGGAATTTTGAGTCACATTTTGCTCGACTTGGTCACCAGTTTCGGAACGATGGTCTGGTCGCCGCTAAAATGGTCGAGACCGGCGTGGGATCTTATTTTCATCGTGGATTTCACGTTTACCGGAATTTTGCTCGTGCCGCAGATTCTTCCTTGGATACAGGAGCGGCCGCAAAAAGCTCGGCGTCGCGCCATTGCCTCCTTCGCAATTTTTGCGCTGGCCATTTTTGTGATTCAAAGAGTCGCCGAGACCGTTGGCGCGCCGATTTCTCCCGCTACGGTTTTACTTTTCATCCTGATCCTCGCCGCGTTCTTTTTGCTGCCCCTTCCAACCACCGAAAAAGTCCAGCAGGCGCAGCGTACTGACCTCGCCGAGCAAGATGTCGGGTTTACAAAGACCCGCCGGCGCTGCAATCAATTTGGGTTTGCCGCTGCGTGTTTGTATCTGGGTTTGGCAGTTCTCGCGCATCACTCCGCGCTTTTCCGCGTAAAGAACTTTGCGTCCTTGCAAAAACTCGACGTTCAATCCCTCGCCGCTCTGCCTTTGCCGCCCTCGCTATGGCGCTGGGATGGATTAGTGCGTACCGCTAGCGGCGTTTACGAGACGCGTATGGATCTAAGTCAGAAATCGCCCTTTGAGCTTTCCTTGAGCGCCAAGCCAGCGGAATCCTCGACGGGGATCCAGCCAGAGCGACCTGTGATCGAGTACCGCTTTTATCCGGAAGCCAATCCCAACGTGTACATCGAAGCAGCGAAAGAGCTTCCGCAGGTCCAAAAAGTTTTGTGGTTTGACCGTTTCCCGGTGACCCGCTATCACGAAGAAGCTGGGGAGCCCATCGTGGAATTTTCCGATATGCGTTTTCCACAAATGAGGAGCGGCCGCACATCGTCATTCACGTATCGCGTGCGCTTTGGCCCAGGCGGAAACGTGCTCGAGCAAGGCTGGGCAAAGTAGTTTGAAATGTACCGCTGTGCTAAAGCACTGAGCCGCGTGGCTCTTAGCGCTTCATGCGTATCATGCAGAGAAAGGTGGCAAGCCCCGAGCCTAGGAGGAGCATCGTTCCGGGTTCCGGGGTGCTCAGGGGTGGTAGAGGTGTTGGCGTGCCACCACCTGGAGGCACAGTTAAGCCACCGCCCAAGCCAGAGCCACTGCCCCCGCCAGAGCCACTGCCCCCGCTTCCAGCGCTGCCACCCAGCAAGCTGGTGCAGCCTATGGAGACGGTGTTAGTGTCCATCGTCACGGCACCGGTGTGGGCCAACGCTCGGCCGCATTCATCAGTTGCGCCGGTGTCCAGCGTAATGCTTGTCAGCGCGAGGATATTTCCTTCAAACGACGTAGTAGTGTCCAGAGTGGCGGAACTGCCGACATTCCAATATACGCCCGCTCCCGCGCCGGTATTGATTACATTGACCGCTGAGCCAGGGGAAGTGATCAGTGTACTGGGCATTTGAAAGACCCAGAAGGCGTTGAGGTTACCCTTACCGTTGAGAGTAAGCGTTCCGGTCAAATTGCTAGTTCCGGCGGGAACCGTGTAGACGCCCGGAGCGAGCGTGAGTCCAGCAAGGTTCGCCGGCAATAGAGTACCGGCGCCAAGGGATCCTAGCTCGGTTTTGGCAGTGGCCAGCTCACTCTGCGCCAACCCTGAAACCACGTCGCCAGCATGTACAAACGGGTTTCCTGCGGTAGCGGCATTAGTGCCATTAACGGTGATGCCGGCCTCATCCGTTATGGCAAGGCCGGGGGAGACGCCCAGATCCCCAGTGAGTGTCGTGGCGCCGGTGTTGGTCACAGTGGAAGCGCCGAGAACCGAAAAGGTCGCTAAGTCGGGGCCGAGAATTCCGTCGGCTTTCGCACCGGGTACTGACAACGATAAGATTGCCAAAGAGAAAATTAAGAACGAAAAGACGGAAAATTGCGTTATTTTACGCACTTTTTTGAATACCTCTGTACCCGACATGATTGAGCAAGCAGGATAAGAAATCTGTCCAATATTAGACAGTTTGTATACTTTGTGAGTACTATGACTCGATAATAAACAGACGCTATTTTGCGGGCACGAAGACGATGTCGACCGGTGCGGGAACTTGCGCGACTTGCCCGGTCGCACTGAGCGCCCCGGTGGATGGGTCAATCCGGAACACGACAATATCGTTTGATTCCTGATTGGCGGCCAGTAAAAACTTTCCCGTGGGATCCAACGCGAAATTTCTAGGCGTTTTGCCCTCGGTGGAAAAATCGCCGGCAAGAGTCAGTGTTCCCTGGGCCGGATCGATTTTATATTCGACGATGCTGTCATGGCCGCGATTTGAGGCGTAAAGAAATTTGCCTGAAGGATGCACAACAATTTCGGCGGTGTCGTTGTGCGCCGTGAAGTCTTTTGGAACTGTAGGGAGCGTTTGCAAGGTGGAGAAAGAACCGCTTTTGGAATCATGAGCCAAGGCCGTAACAGTAGAATTCACTTCGCTTAGCACATACGCGAATTTGCCGTTGGGATGAAATGCCAGGTGGCGCGGCCCAGCACCAGGCGCAAGCTTGGCGTAGGGCGGATCGTTGGGAGTGAGCGAGCCGGTTGTGAAATCAAAGTGATAGATCACAACTTCATCAAGCCCCAGATCCACTACAAACACAAAGCGATTGTCGGCTGAAGCGGCGATGTAGTGGGCGTGCGGACCTTCCTGTCGCTCTTTATTGGGGCCGGACCCGGTGTGCTGCACAAACGCGGACGCGGGCCCGATGCGACCGTCAGGCGCGACAGGAAAGATGGAGACGCTGCCGCCAGTGTAATTCGCGACCAGCAGATATTTGCCGGTCTGATCGAAGGAAACGTAACAAGGATCGGCCCCGCCGCTGGGCACCTGATTCAGCTGCGTAAGTTTTCCGGTTTTAGCATCCAAGGAGTACGAAGTTACCGCGCCGCTTTTCTTTCCGCCGAACTCGGAGAGCTCATTTACAGCGTAAAGATGTTTTTCGTCGGTTGCCACCGTAAGAAAGGAAGGGTCTTGAGTTGTCGCAGCCAGAGCTACAGAAGTCAGGCGGCCGCTGGACGAGTCAAAATTAAATGAGTAAATGCCTTTGCTATCGGTCTTAGAAGTGTAGGTGCCGATGAACGCGAAATATTGGGGCTTTGCATCCTCGCCAGGAGTGCGCGCGACAGACAGTAGCAGCGGTGCGGCAATGATGAGTAGCGACGCAAAGAATCGTCGAGTCATTTTCATGCAGAGATGTTACAAGGTGCGGCTAGAGAAAAAAAGTTTTAGTGACGAAGTTCCGCGCTCAATAAAATGTAACCGGCCAAGCCCTAAGTCCCGCGCGCAACAGATATTCTCATTCCAGAACTGCGGTCAGGTCCAAACACCATCGTAATCGACAGCGGTTATTTCTTTTCTTCTTCTGATTCTTCCTGGAGCACCGCAGCCGCCGCCACGGAATCATCGGCGTCCAGCCGCAACAAGCGCACGCCTTGCGTGGAGCGGCCTGCTTCACGAATTTCGTTGGCGTGCACACGAATCACTTTCCCGTTGTGGGTGATGATCATCACGTCGGATTCTTCGGTGACCTGCAAAGTGGCCACCACATAGCCGTTGCGGTCGGTGGTCTTCATATTGACCACGCCCTTGCCGCCGCGCGAAGTAATGCGGTATTCCGCCAGCGGTGTCCGCTTGCCAAATCCCTTCTCCGCAACGGTAAGCATCAGCGTCACCAGGGAATCCTTGATCTGCTCGTTTTCCAGTTCCTCTAGATTTTGCGACGTTTGCTTATGCTCTTTTTCTATGATGCTGAAATCGGGCGGCACAGCGTCCATGCTGACCACGTAATCTTCTTTGTCGAGGTCCATGCCATTTACGCCGCCGGCGTTGCGGCCCATTGCGCGCACTTCCGTTTCACGGAACAAAATAGCCTGGCCTTCATGACTGGCCAGGAACATCATCTGCTTGCCGTCGGTTAACTTCACGCCGATCAGCTCATCGTCGCCATCAAGATTGATGGCGATGATGCCGTTGGAACGCGGATTTGAGAATTCCACAATCGCGGATTTCTTGACCGTGCCTTTCTTGGTGGCCATGAAGACAAAGCGGCCAACTTCCTCAAGGTTCCGCGCAGCGACCAGCGCGGTAAGTTTTTCGTCCTCCTGAAATTTCACCAGGCTGGAGATGGCTTTGCCCCGGGTGGCCGCGGCGGCCTCCGGCAATTCGTAAACTTTCAGCCAATAGACCCGCCCCTTCGAAGTAAAAATCAAAATGTAGCTGTGCGCGGAAGCAATGAACAAATGCTCAACGAAATCTTCTTCCTTGGTGCGAGCACCGATGCGGCCTTTACCGCCGCGTCCTTGATGGCGATATGTATCCGTCGAGGTGCGCTTGATATAACCGGCATGGCTGACGGTAATCAGCATGTCGGTGTCGGCGATTAAATCTTCGAGCTTGATCTCGTCGACTTTGTCCACGATTTGCGTGCGCCGGTCGTCGCCGTAAGCTTTGTGGACTTCACGCAACTCGGCGGTAATGACCTGCTTCAACTTTTTTTCGCTGCTGAGAATTTCTTCCAGCTCCGCGATATGCTCACGAATGGACTTTAGTTCCTTGAGAATTTCATCAACGGAGAGTTGCGTGAGGCGATGGAGTTGCAGTTCGAGAATCGCATCGACCTGTATGGGAGTAAGACCGGTCCCGCGTCCGGCAGTTTCCCCTTCGATGGGTCCGAGCTTGTACTTGCGGCCGTCCAGCTTGACTCCGGAAAGCTTGCGAGACTTGCCGTTTTCGGTGATGGTGACGTCCTGCTCAGTAAAATATTTGAGCAAGTTTTCGCGGGCGTCCGCGCGATTGCCAGAACCGCAGATGATGCGAATCACGTCGTCCAGATGGTCGAGCGCGATCTGATAGCCGACCAAAATGTGTTCGCGCTCGCGGGCTTTGCGCAGCTCGAAAATTGTGCGGCGCCGAACAACTTCCACGCGATGCTCGATGAACAGCTTGATCAGCGGAATCAAGCCCAGTTCGCGCGGCTGGCCCGCCACAATGGCCAGCAGAATCATGCCGAAAGATTCCTGCATCTGCGTGAACTTGAATAAATTATTAAGAATGAGCTGCGATTCTTCGCCGCGCTTCAGCTCGATGACGATGCGCATGCCTTCGCGCGAGGATTCGTCGCGCACGTCGGCGATGCCTTCGAGCTTTTTGGATTGCACCAGCTCGGCGATGCGCTCGATCAGCCGCGATTTGTTGACCTGGTACGGAATTTCGGTGATGACAATGTTTTCGCGGTCCTTGGCGGCTTCTTCGATCGCCGCCTTGGCACGCATGATGAAACTGCCTCGCCCCGTGCGATAGGCGGCTTCGATACCTTCGCGGCCGGCAATGTACGCGCCGGTTGGAAAATCCGGCCCGGGCACAATTTTCATGATTTCTTTGAGCGGCGTGTCCGGCTTATCGATTAATAGCATCGCGGCTTCCACGATTTCGCGCAGGTTGTGCGGCGGAATATTTGTGGCCATGCCCACGGCGATACCGCTGGCGCCATTGACCAAAAGATTCGGGATTCGCGACGGGAGAACCACTGGCTCTTCGCGGGTCTGATCGAAATTGGGAATGAAATCGACAGTCTCTTTTTCGAGGTCGGCAAGAATATCTTCGGAAATTTTCGCCAGCCGCGCCTCGGTGTATCGCATCGCCGCCGGGGGATCGCCATCGACGGATCCGAAATTTCCCTGCCCATCAATCAGCGGGTAACGCATGTTGAAATCCTGCGCGAGCCGAACCAGCGCGGGATAAATTACTGCTTCGCCGTGAGGATGATAATTGCCGGAAGTATCGCCGCAAATTTTCGCGCATTTACGATAGCCGCGATTGGAAGCGAGGCCCAGATCGTTCATCGCCACGAGGATGCGGCGCTGCACCGGCTTGAGCCCGTCGCGCACATCTGGCAGTGCGCGCGCGATAATCACGCTCATGGCATAGTCGAGATACGACTTGCGCATTTCTACTTCGATATCGATGGGAAGCAGTATTGAAGTGTTCTTCTCGTCCGCCATTTATCCTCGCGTACTCAAATTTTGTGGGTCGCGCCTTTAGCCGCGACAACACCTAAATCTAGAGTTCTTGCCTCGCTACGCTGGTAGCGCTAGCATCCCCATAGGACTTACAGATTCCCTGTGCTCATCACCAAGGAAGAAGACTTTTACGTCGCCCGCTGCCCAGAACTCGGTGTGACTTCGCAAGGCAGCGACGTCGAAAGCGCCCGCGGCAACCTGCGCGAAGTTATCGAGCTGTACCTGGAAACTTGGCCAGAAATTCAAACGTCATTCCCTCGCTGACCGCTCCAAAACAAATGCCTTTACGCTATCGAACGCGTCCGCCGCGTTTGTAAAGCGCTTCGCACCAAAATGATTTTCTATTTGCTGTACCAACTTATCGCGCTGCTCTTCTGTAGCGATTTCCACCGCCACGCCACGTTCGTTGTCCGGCGCCGCAGTCGGCGTGGCGCGAAAATCACTGCACGCCAATCCACGCAAGCCGGGCAAGGTGCTCCATCCCAGTTGATAAATCATTACGAAATTAAATATCCAGGTTCACGACTTCGAGGGCATTCTCCTCGATGAATTTGCGGCGCGCTTCCACGTTTTCGCCCATCAACGTGGTGAAAATATCCTCGGCCGCGACGGCGTCTTCCAGCTTCACCTGCAACAGCGTGCGCGTGTCGGCATTCATGGTGGTGTCCCACAACTGCTCGGCATTCATTTCGCCCAAGCCTTTGAAACGCGTGATGGTGAAATCTTTTTTCGCGTCCTCAACTACGTAGTCGAGAACGTCCTTGGCGTTAGCCTTGGTAACTTTGTCGCCGTTGCGCGAGATGGTAAACGGCGGATGATTAAACTCCTCAATTTGTTTGGCAAGCCCGCGGAGCCGCTTGTACTCCGCAGTGGACGCCACAGCCCAATTAATTTTCTGGCTGTGCGGCGGGCCAAACTGAATTTCGTACAAGCTATGTTCTTCGTCGAAAGTAACTTTACCGTCCAGCTTCAGCTTGGACTTTTCGATTTCCTTCAAAAGTTTGTCGAGTCCCTTTTTGTCCTCGAAGTCGGTTTTCTTTTCGAGGCGGCTCTCGGAAAGCAGTTCCACGAGACCGGGCTCGCGAAGGCGGCGGCCGAGTTTCGCCGCAGCAGCCTGGTATTCCTGCACATTCAGCAGAAACGAAGTTAAGCCGGTGCCTTCGAGATTCACGCCTTCTTTGGCTTTAACAACGTGGTCTTCGGTAGCGCGCTTCATCAGCTCATGCGCAAACTCGTGCTCGTCGCGAATGTAGCGCTCCGTTTTGCCGCGCTTCACGCGATAGAGTGGCGGCTGCGCAATATAGATGTGGCCGCGATCGATAAGTTCCTTCATGTGGCGGAAGAAAAATGTCAGCAGCAGTGTGCGAATGTGACTGCCGTCCACGTCCGCATCAGTCATCAGAATTATTTTGTGATAGCGCAACTTGCTGGCGTCGAAATCGTCTTTGCCAATGCCGGTACCCAGCGCGGTGATGATGGCGCGAATTTCTTCGTGGCCCAGCATTTTGTCGTAGCGCGCTTTTTCTACGTTGAGAATTTTTCCTTTGAGCGGCAGAATCGCCTGGAATTTGCGGTCGCGGCCCATTTTCGCCGAGCCGCCTGCGGACTCGCCCTCAACGACGAAAAGTTCGCAGCGCGCGGGATCGCGTTCCTGGCAATCCGCGAGCTTGCCGGGCAGCCCACTTGAATCCATGGCGGATTTACGGCGCGTCAGCTCGCGGGCCTTGCGCGCGGCTTCGCGAGCCCGCGCAGCTTCGATGCATTTGCCGACAATGCGGCGCGCCACGGTGGAATGCTTGTCAAACCATTCGCCAAGTTTTTCGTTTACGAGTTGTTCGACGTCGCCTTTGATGTCGCTATTGAGTTTGCCTTTGGTTTGTCCTTCAAATTGCGGTTGCGGCAGGCGCACGCTGATGACCGCGACGAGGCCTTCGCGCACGTCATCGCCGTTGATGGTGACCTCGTCTTTTTGCTCTTTGAGCATGCCTGCCGACGAAGCGAAATTGTTGATCGAGCGCGTCAGCGAGGAACGAAATCCGGAAAGATGCGTGCCGCCGTCGACGGTATTGATGGTGTTAGCAAAGGCGAAAACATTCTCGCTGTACGTGTCGTTGTACTGCAGCGCGATTTCGATCTCCACCGTGCCGCGCTTGCCCTCGATGTAGATGGGCGAATCGTGCAGCGTGGATTTTCCGCGATTGAGATGTTTGACGAATTCCGCGATGCCGCCGGTGAAGCGGAACTCCGTGCTTTTTTCGTTGCGCTCATCGGTCAGCGTGATTTTCAGGCCTTTATTGAGAAAAGCCAACTCACGAAGTCGTTGCGACAAAGTGTCGAAACTGTACACGGATTTGTCGAAAATGGAGGGATCCGGATGAAACGTAATTTTTGTGCCGGTCTTGCGCGACTTGCCGGTCTGCTTGAGCTTTGAAGTGGGCTTACCTTTTTCGTAGGTTTGCTCCCACACCGAGCCGTCGCGGGAAATTTCCAGCTCCAGCCAATCCGCCAGCGCGTTGACGACAGAAACCCCGACGCCGTGAAGACCGCCGGAAACTTTGTACGTATCGCTGTCAAATTTTCCGCCGGCGTGCAACACCGTGAGCACTACTTCGGCGGCTGGACGCTTTTCAGTCGCGTGCATATCCACAGGAATGCCGCGGCCGTTATCGACCACCGTGACGGAATTGTCGGCGTGCACGGTGACATTTATTTCATCCGCGTACCCGGCCATCGCTTCATCAACGGAGTTGTCGACCACTTCCCAGACCAGGTGATGCAAACCCATTTCGCCGGTTGAGCCGATGTACATCGCCGGGCGCAAGCGCACAGCTTCGAGCCCTCCGAGAACTTTGATGGATTTGGCGTCGTACTTGTGACCTGGCGTCGCCGCGATGACCGGTTCTTTATCTTCCATGAATACTCCGCAGTGAATTTTGCTTGAAAAAATTTTCCCGAATTTCATTAACGGGCAGCTATGTATTTTTCTATACGTGATTTGATTTCTTTGCGAACCCCACGTTCGCAAAAAGACCATGGAGCGCAATTCAGCGCTCAAAAAAAATTGAACAAAAACTTTGAAGCGAGGAAGGCGTGCTTGCGGAATGCTCCGTACGTCGCCTCACCTTTTGATTTCGATCGCCGTAGCGATTGAAACTCGTAAGGTTTCCTGCTCCATCCCATCTCGCGCAGCGAGACGTGGCGAAGACTGATACTTTCCAAGCGAAATAATTATTTGGTTCCTGGCGCGAAACCAAACCACAAAAATTTCACCTGGCCGACGTGCCGATTTGGAGGGCCCAACAGCGAATCGACAACACCAACATTGTAGTCGATTGGAGGCAAATTCTCAAGCCGTTACGCGGTTTAATGTATTGTATAAACCTTTTGTTGATAGCTATTTACGTCGCGGCCAAGCACTCAAGCGCGCCTTTCTGAGTAACCCCTCATCTGGTTGGCGGGTAGCGTTTTTCAGCGCGTTGCGGCTGACAAAAAATGCCGCTCTTTTTTGATAAGAAATGTTACCCAATCAGATGCGCATGGGCATGATGATGTAGCGATAGCGGTAGGATTCGTCGGCGAGGGGACGCATCTGGCCGGCGGATTGTTCGTCTTTTAGTTCAATGCTGATGGGGCCGTCGGCCGCGGCGGCGAGAAAATCGAGCATGTAGCTGGAATTGAAACCGATGGCGATAGGATCGCCGGCGTATTCCTTCTCGATATTTTCTTTGGCTTCGCCGTATTCCGGGCTCGACGCGGAAATTTCGATTCCTTCGTTAGAGACGGCCAGTTTTACGGCGTGAGAGCGTTGATCGGCAAGTTGCGAAACACGACGCACCGCATCGCATAACTCGCCTCGCTCGATGACCACGGTTTTGTTGTTTTCGCGCGGAAGCACTGCTTCGTAATTCGGAAATTGTCCGGTAAGGATGCGCGAGATCAGCAAGCGGTGACCGGCCTGGAAAAATAAATGGCTTTCGTCCTTGGCAAAATCGAGTTGGGCATCGGAACCGGCAGCGCTGGAAAGTTTTTCGACTTCGTCCATGGCTTTCTTGGGAATCAAAACTTTTACTTCGCCATTCAGGCCGCTAAGTTTTTGGCTGGTTTCCGCGAGCGCAAGGCGATGACCATCGGTCGCAACCATGGCAATGGTATCCGGCTTTAAGATAAGCAAGCCACCATTCAAGGTGTAGCGGGACTCTTCCATGGAGATGGCGAATTTGGTTTTGGCGATTAAACTTTGCAGCGTAGCCGCTGGGAGTTTCACCAACGGGTGAGGCATTGCGGGAAGCGCGGGAAAATTTTCCCTGGCCATGCCCACTAGTTTGTATTTCTTCTTTTCGCTGATGATTTCGACCCAGTGGTTTTCCAGTAGCCGGAATTTAATTTCGCCTTCGGGCAACAGGCGCACAAGTTCGAGAAGTTTCTTGGCGGGAATGGTGCCCGCGCCTTCTTTCTTAATTTTTGCTTCGCAGGACGTGCGGATGCTGAGTTCCAGGTCCGTGGCAGTGATAGTGAGGCGTGTGCCTTTAGCTTCGACAAGAATATTGGACAGGATGGGGATAGTAGTTTTGCGCTCGACCACACCTTGCGTGGTGGTCAATTCATTTAGGAGCACGGACTTTGTAACGCTGAATTCCATCGCTTGATAATCCTCACGTGCCGTAACGGGTGCGGTCATTGGCCTTCCTTATGCAGTTATACCGCTGCGGTACTTTACCCGTTTTTGCGGGAAGTATAAAGCGCCATGCAGTTATGGACGCTGTGGAAATGCGCGGATAAGAGCTTTCATAAGCAATAAGGTCTTGAATTTGATTAAAGAAAATTATAAAGCTTGTTGTGGTGATGACTGCTGTGGATTGGTGAAAATCGCGGCAAGCACGTGTGGTGAGCGCGAGATAGCTATGAGCTGCACATGTGGCGCAATGTGGGAATGTCGGAAAACTCGCGCAGTCATCGGGTTTACGTCGAGTCGAGACGAAATTCTTCCGCCACCGTTAACAGTTTATTCAGCGATTTAGCAACGCTTGTTCACAGCCGTGTGTGGAGAAGCAGCCCTGCGCGATAGATCGGAAAAAATTCTACGGAGCGCATGTGGAGTTCCTCGCAAACCTTGAGGCAGGGATGGGTGGTAACAGACTTTTCGCCTTCACGTTGACTTGCGTTTAGAGGTTAGCGAAAAACAAACGTTAATAAGAAGAATTGGCGCGCTTTAATTACTGCAAGGCGTCCATGAGGCGCGTGATGGTGCGATTTAGATCTTTGTCGTTGCGACGAAGTTCTTCAATCTTATTGATGGAGTGAAGCACGGTGGTGTGATGTTTGCCGCCGAATTGACGGCCAATCTCGGGCAGCGAGGCAGTAGTCAGTTGCTTGACGATGTACATGGCTACCTGGCGCGGGAACGCGATGGCGCGCGTGTTACTGCGAACTTTAAGATCCTGTTCGCGCAAATTGAAATGCTCGCTGACGCGCTTTTGAATCAAGTCAATGGTGACGCGCTTCTCCTGAGAGGCGATGATGTTTCGCAAAACCTGCTGCGCGGTGGAAAGCGAAACCGTGACGCCGGTCAGCGAGGCGTAGGCCATCAAACGGGTAAGCGCGCCTTCCAGTTCGCGAACGTTCGATTTAATAGCGCGCGCAATGTATTCGGCAACGTCATCGGGAAGCGAGAAGCGGTCGTTGTCGGCTTTTTTCTGAAGAATCGCAATTTTAGTTTCCAGATCAGGCGGCTGAATATCCGCGATCAAACCCCACTCGAAACGCGAGCGCAATCTTTCTTCGATGGAGTTGATATCTTTGGGCAAGCAGTCGCTCGAAATGACGATCTGTTTTTGCTGTTCGTAAAGCGCGTTGAAGGTGTGGAAGAACTCTTCCTGGGTGCGTTCTTTTCCGGCGATGAATTGGATGTCGTCGACCAGCAAAACATCCACGGTGTGGAAACGGTCGCGGAAGCTGATCATGCGATCAAATCGAATGGAGTTGATGACTTCGATGGTGAATTTTTCCGCGCTGACGTAACTGAGCCGCATGGCCGGATTCCGCTGCTTAATGGTGTGCCCGATCGCGTGCATCAAGTGGGTTTTGCCCATGCCCACACCGCCATAGAGGAACAGCGGGTTGTAAGCCTTGGAAGGCTGCTCGGCAACGGCCCGTGAGGCGGCGTGTGCAAACTCGTTGGATTTGCCGACCACGAAGCTATCAAAGGTGTAGCGGGGATTGAGTTGGTGGTCGCTGCTCTCAAAATCGAGCTTGGATTGCTTGATGCTGGAAACCACCGGGGTGACCGGCAACGGCGCGTCATCGTCGCAGAGGTACTGCACTTTAACGTTGGGAGTGCCAATCTCGTGAAACACGGCCTTCACAATTTCCCCATAAGTGCGCGTCAGAACCTGGCGAAAAACAGTGCTGGGGATCTGCACATAGAGCGTTTCGCCTTCGGCGCGATTAAGGCGGGTAGGCTGGAACCAGGTGTTGAAGGTGTTGATGCTGACCCGGGACTTCACGTGGTCTAAGAACTTTTCCCAGGAGTTAACAGAGATAGTCATCGGTAAGGAATAGAAAGCCTACGCTATTTCCACAGATGTGCATAAGCTGTGGAAAGCAGGCCTTGATTCATCTTTCTTAAGTCTTCGGATTCTTGCCCGCGATGGTGCCAGTACTTCGCCCCTGCAACCGTTCGCGTCCTTTTCGGAATTGCCGGCCCTCGAACCGCCGGGGAGTGACAGCGCGGGATTGTCGCCCATTCGAGTGTACGGGGCAAGTGAAAAGTGCGGTGCGACGTTGGCGGAGATTCACACACAGTGCACAGTTTTTCCACAACAACAATTTGCGCTTGCTAATGAGCATTTTCTTAATTTTATTGGGATAAATGAAAGAATCTTTTGTCTGGCAAGAGAAAGAATTATTTTCTACGTATGTATGGCCTGTTAAAAACTCGCGCTGTTTGCAAATTTATTTTCAGGCGTCAGTCCATAATTTGCGGGCTCGGAAAGCAAGCTACTAGCGTTGTGCCGATGATTGAGGAACGATGCCTTGAGAAGCGCGGATCCATTTTTCGCGACAAGGGGAGACCGGAACGCTGTGCTGATTTGTACCGCTCGACATGGCAGCTCTAGTGTGAATACGGGTTACTGGATTTCCACCGCAGACTTGTAAATTGCGCGAATCAAATTGAAACTTCAGGCGTCGTGCGACGCCCCGTTCACTGTCCCAGTTTGATATCGGGACGGTCGAACTCGAAGACGCCGAGGGGGTCGCTACCGACGAGGATGCGATCCTTTTCGATGACGATGCTATTGGCGTCAAGACGAGTTCCGTCCGGGGTGTACAGCCGGTATGTGGCTTTGCGATACCCCTCCTTATCAAACCGCAGCAGCCGATTGTGGAGAGCGATCCACACTTCGCCGGTAGGGCGAACAACGCCGATGGCGGTGGTGATGGGTTTGAAAGCAGGCTGTTTGCCCTTGCGCTCCTGACGTTCAATTTCCTTTCGAGCGGCTTGGGCGGCCGCGAAGGCCTCGATCTCTGTGAACTGTATGGTTTGCGAGGCGTACCCGTTGCGGTCGTACTGGCGAACAGTCGGCTCCGGGGTATAGGTAAACGCATAGTAGATGTTCCCGCGCGCGTCGGTTGCGAGGTAGCCGGAGTTGAGATAACGATTCAGGTCTTCGCGGCTGGAGACCTCTTCCAGTTCGCCGAAATCGCGAATTTCTCTGCCGTTTTTATCGAACGCTTCCATGAGGTTAGGATCGCGCAAGGTTGCCACGGCGACTTCGCCGTCGGGGAGTGCGGCAACAGAAATGGGGGCGTTCACGTGGAAGGATTTGATGCGGTTGCCATCCGCGGAATAGACCACAATTAGATTGGCTGCGCGGTCTGCGACATAGATTTGGCCCGCGCCATCCACGTCAAAATCTTCCGCGAAACTCATTCCTGGAGCGGCTGCTGGAGTAGTGGTTTTGGAGGTGGGTACTTCGGCCGCGGGTGAGCCGATGGTCATGAGTTTGTGTTCTTTAGCGTCAAAGACCAGTAAGCCTTGGGAGCTCAGCACATAAGTTTTTTCGCCACTACCATTTTTGATAGCGCGCAGTCCCACGCCGACCTCGGGAAACATCCGCCGTTTAGCGGTCAGCTCACCTTCATACGGCCTCGAAGAGACTTCGTCGTCAGACTGCGCGGAAGCGATCGCGGCAGCGGCGGTCAGAAGACAGAGCGACACGCAGAATTTCAAGAACAACTTCGCAAGGTTCATCGGTTTTCCTGAATGCTCAGAGCATGGACGGCGCGCCAGGGTTGCCCGTTACAGGCGTTCAGCAGTTGTGGGTAACGCTCTATCCCGGCTACGGAATGAGAGGGTCGGGCAAAGAAACCAAATGTCAAAGCTGGGTGTCGAGGCGGAAGCGGAGGCGCTCGATGGAGCGGGCGCGCAAGCGGCCGGCGGAGTTGCGCGGCGATTCGTCGGCGGTTTCGATCAGCACGGTGTTCATCTGAACGTCGCCTTCGGCGACTTCAAAGCGGGCTGGTAAGCCGTCGAGAAATTTTTTGATGATGCCCTGCCGGTCCATGCCGATTACGCCGCCGTGAGGTCCGGTCATGCCTGCATCGGTGATGTAGGCGGTGCCCTGGGGCAGTACATGTTCATCGGCGGTGGCCACGTGAGTATGCGTTCCGACCACGACGGTGGCTCGCCCGTCCAGATACCAGCCCATGGCCACCTTTTCGCTGGTGGTTTCGGCGTGCATGTCGACGAAAACGAAGTCTATGTCGGGCGAGAGCCTGGCGAGCTCGCTGTCGGCTTTGCGAAAGGGGTCATCGATAGCGGGTAGAAAGGTGCGGCCCTGAAGATTCAGCACAGCGTATTTGACGCCGTTTTTGGCGGTGCCGCAGAAGAGGCCGCTGCCGGGGCTGCCATCCGGAAAATTGGCGGGACGCAACAGGCGAGGTTCGTGGGGCAAGTAATCCAGGATTTCGCGGCGGTCCCAACTGTGGTTGCCGCCAGTCAGGACGTCGATCCCGTCGTGGAGAAATTCATCGGCCAAGCGCGGGGTGATGCCAAATCCGGCGGCGGAGTTTTCGCCGTTGGCGATGACCAGATCGATTTTTTTCTGGGTCACGATGTCGGCGAGGCGATCGCGAACGATCTGGCGTCCCGGAGAGCCTACGATGTCACCGACGAAGAGAACACGCATGGAGGGAGTTTACAGAGGATGTGGTGCGGTTCAAAGGAATCAATACTTTAAGAGGTGGACGGGCTGGTACCAGTACTTTTACTTAGTTGAATATTCAACTAAGCGAGCAATTTTTGCAGTTGGACGTTCAACTAAGGGACATTAGGAAATTTTAAAGCGAGGTGAATGAAATGCGAATGAAGCAGCCCGGCCGATGGTAACTGTTTAGTTATATTTTTCCGGACGTACGCAGCCGGAACTCTGGCTGTTCTTTTTATATCATTCATTAGGGCACAGGCGAAGAGGCTTAGAAGGGCAAATTTTGGCAAAAATATTAACCGATTGGTCACAACCTTTTGTTGATGAGTTCTGTGCTGACTAGTGCTAGTATCGGGACCTGTTCTAAAGGCCAGGTTGGAACGTTGCCCCCTCGAACAACGCGCCGCAGGGTCCTGAGGTGTCCAGGTGTCCGTCAGTCGGTCCAAGTATCGCCGCACTCGCCGTCCCTCCCCCAAAGTCAACATCACGGAGAAACTTGCTCAGACGTATAGACATATTTCGTTCCGCTCGCGGGTGGCGCTCGTGGGCGTTTTAGCAGTTGTGTGCTGTTACGTTGTATTGGGTACCGCTCTGGAACTTGGTTCTCGTGCGTGGGAACCCTTGGCTACCGCTGAACCTGCTGGAACACCATTCTGGCCCCCTCCTTCTTCAATGCTTTTGTCCGCTGGTCATTCGCGTGCGGTTTACCCGTACTCGGTGATTGCGGGGGGCGCGCAAACCCCTGAGGAGCTCAGGGAAGCAATGGCCGTGGATCCCGTAGTCGCTCAACACTATGCCGACTTCGATCTTGCGAAGGCCCGGCGTGTCGCGCTGGATGAGCCGAAATTGGTCTACGTTTCTTATCGCATCGGGAACAAAGTGTTTTGGACCAAGAATAAGCTGGCGCTGCGAAAAGGTGAGGCCATGCTTAGCGACGGCCGGAATATGGCGCGAACCCGTTGTGGGAATCGAATCTCGGTTCTACCAGTCAGGCCTAATGCGCCTGCTGAGCCGACTTCGTCGGAATTGGACGGGCCTGAATTTCCGGGCATAGCATCGTCCCCGTATCTCGTCGCATTCTCGGCTCCGGTGCCGGCCTTGTTTTCTGGTCCAGCCCCGTCCCCCGGGGGACCGGGTGCCGCGTTTGTGCCGGTTGCGCCGATTTTTCCTTTGCCGGGCGGCGGTGGGATTGGTGGTAAAAATAGTTCGTCGACCCCGCCTCCGGGTGGTGGCAGTGGCGGTAGTACGCCAGGCGGCGGCGGTGGTGGTGGCACACCAGGTGGTGGTGGAACTCCGCCTCCTGTAGGAGTGCCTGAACCGGGAACGGCCGCATTGGTTTTGATTGGTTTGGCCGGCGCAGCGATGCGGGCACGTCGCAACCGCAAAGCGTGATAAGCTTTACTTCTGTGAATTCAAACTTTTATTAGCGGCTCCTCTTCCGGCGCCTCTTCAAGCCTGTTGGCTTCCGTATTGTTACTTTCCTTCCGTCGATTCATCTGAACATTTATTTATTGGTATTTATTGGCATTCATTGGTGAGGATTTTATGGCGGTAACACTCTCCGAGAGATTAGATCAACTGGGCGCACGCTACGACGAGCTGACCAAGGAGCTGTCCACGTCCGAAGTGGTGTCCGACACTTCGCATTTTCAAAAAGTGGCCAAGCAGCACGCTGAGCTGGAACAGATCGTGGAGAAGCATCGCGAGTTCAAGCAAATCGAGAAGGATCTGGCCGGCGCTCATCAAATGATTGGCGAAGCAGAAGATTCGGAAATGAAGCAGCTGGCTTACGACGAGGAAAAGCAACTGGTGGCGCGTAAGGAAGCCGTGGAACGCGAGCTGAAACTGCTGCTGCTTCCCAAGGATCCCAACGATGAGAAGAGCGTCATCGTGGAAATTCGCGCCGGCACAGGGGGCGACGAGGCGGCGCTTTTTGCTGCGGAACTTTTTCGCATGTATTCGCGGTATGCGGAAACATTGGGCTGGAAGGTGGAGGTGCTGGAGAGTTCTCCTTCTTCGCTAGGCGGGCTGAAGGAAATCGTGGCGGCCATTCAAGGCTACAAAGTTTATTCCAAGCTGAAATATGAAAGCGGAGTTCACCGGGTGCAGCGCGTGCCGGCCACCGAGCAGCAAGGGCGCATCCATACTTCCGCTGCGACTGTCGCGGTGCTGCCGGAAGCGGATGAGATCGACATTAAAATTGAGGCCAAGGATTTACGCATCGATACGTTTTGCTCTTCAGGACCTGGCGGGCAATCGGTTAACACCACGTATTCCGCGGTGCGCATCACGCATTTGCCCAGCGGGCTGGTGGTTTCGCAGCAGGACGAAAAATCGCAGATCAAAAATCGAGCGAAGGCCATGCGCGTTTTGCGCGCGCGACTTTATGAACAGGAGCAGGAAAAACAGCAAGCGGCCATCGTTGCGGAACGCCGCGGGCAGATCAAGACGGGTGACCGCTCGGAAAAAATTCGCACTTATAACTTTCCGCAAAATCGCGTTACCGATCACCGCATTGGCCTGACACTTCACCAACTCACCGATGTGATGGACGGTAAGCTGGCGCCGCTAGTGGACGGGCTGGTTTCGCATTACGAAGCGGAACGGCTGGATCAGGAGTTGGGCGCGGCGTAATTGTTTTTGAGTGCCCCATTTGGATATACGTTCCGATGTCGAACAGCCTGCATTGCGATCTGAAAATACCTATGGATGTTCGTGGGGCGCTGCGAACGGGAATTTCGCGCCTGCGAGAGAAGCAAGTCGCATCCTACACGCTTGCCGCTGAATTGCTGTTGCTACATGTGCTGGGGCGCGACCGCGCGTGGTTGTATGCGCATCCGGAAGAAGCGATAAATCCTGAAGAGTTGGATACTTTTTTAGCGCTAATTACGCGTCGGGCAAACGGCGAGCCCACGCAGCACCTCACGGGCAAACAGGAATTCTGGAGCCTGGAATTTGAAGTTACACCTGATGTGTTGATTCCCCGGCCAGAAACGGAACATGTTATTGAAGTCGCGCTTGACCGTTTGGCGTTACGTGAAATGCGGGCTGGGCGGCCGCAGAAAACGAATGGCGAAGGATTTTTAATCGCGGACATCGGAACGGGCTCGGGCTGTTTGGCGATTGCTTTGGCGAAGGAGCTTTTGGCCGCGACGGTGTATGCCACGGACATTTCTGGTGCCGCGCTTTCAGTTGCTCGCAGGAATGGCGCTCGTCACGGGGTAGCCGAGCGCGTTCATTTTCTCGAATCGGATTTATCGCGGCCGCTAAGTGTGGACGGTTCAAGAGAAGCGGCTTTTGATCTTGTCGTGAGCAATCCACCATACATCCCACGGCGCGATGCAAATACTCTGGCGCGTGAGGTGCGCGATCATGAACCTGCAATTGCGCTGTATGGCGGCGAAGAGGGCTATGAGCTTTATGCGGGCCTGATTGCTCTCGCCGGTCAGCATCTGAAACCCGGGGGGATTTTTGTTGCGGAACTTGGGCACGATAGTCTTGCTGCGGTGCAACCATTGCTGGATACGCGTGAGTGGACGGCGGTGGGCGTGAGCAACGACCTTGCAGGAATTCCACGGGTGATCGCGGCGGAACGCCGAGCCTGAAAAGTAAAATCAAATCGACGCGATGTTCATTGTTTGAATTCTGAACGCAGTGCCGGTGCGTGTTGTCGCGCATTCACAACGGGCGTAGGCTTAGCTGGACATGCCGGATTTAGCGCGTTTTCGGGCCAAGCATGAAGCTCCTGGCGAACTGAGTTCGCAGACTGCTACTGCAATACTGCATGTGGACATGGATGCGTTTTTCGTTTCCGTGGAGCTGCTGGAGCGTCCCGAGCTTCGAGGCAAGCCTGTTGTGGTGGGCGGACGGCCCGATCAACGCGGGGTGGTCACGGCAGCCAGCTATGAAGCGCGGAAATACGGTATTCAATCGGCGATGCCTTTGCGAACCGCAGGACGGTTGTGTCCGCACGCAATTTTTCTGGACGGTCATCATGCGAAGTACACGCAATGGAGCGACCGGGTCGCTACCTTACTGACCAATTTTTCTCCCGTGGTGGAAATGGTATCCATCGACGAGGCGTATCTCGATCTCGCGGGCACAGAACGGGTGCACGGGCCTCCGCTTGCCGCGGCTGACAAACTCCTGCGCAACATTACTCGTACAACCGGTCTGCCATGTTCTGGTGGGCTGGCGTCGACGCGACTGGTGGCTAAAGTTGCTTCCGAGCAGGGCAAACCGCGCGGACTTGTGTGGGTTCCGGCGGGAAGCGAAGAGCGATTTCTGGCGCAGCTTCCGGTACGAAAAATTCCGGGGATTGGAAAAGTCACCGAAAGAGCGTTGCGTGCGCTGGGCATCGAACGGGTGGAGCAAATCGCGGCACAACCACAGGAAAAACTCGAAAAGATTTTTGGTCAATGGGGCACGGCGCTGTATCGCAAAGCGCGCGGCGGCGACTCGTACGAGTTTGTAGTCGACGCGGAACCTAAGTCTATTTCTCAGAATCACACTTTCAACGAAGACACTGATGATACGGCGGCTTTGACTGCGGTGCTCAGCCATCTGTCGCAAAAAGCCTGCAAACGGCTACGCGAAGCGGGGCTGGCTGCCAGCACGCTGACATTGACGATTCGCTACGCGGGATTCGATACGCACACGCGCTCCAAATCACTGGGCGAGAGCGCGGCGCTGGACGCGGGGATTAATGCGGTGTTTCAGAAGCTTTTTCAGAAGCATCGCGATCAGCGGCAAAAAGTTCGACTGCTGGGAGTGAGCTTGAGTAATTTCAGCCACGGCGGAGAGCAGCTTGATTTGTTGCAAGCAGAGCGACGCGAAAAACTGCAAAAACTGACGCAAGCCGCGGACCGGCTGCGCGACCGGTTTGGTTTCAGCAAAGTACAATTTGGTGGCTCGCTGCGGCGCGGCGATTCAGACTCCGACTCAGAGGATCGCTGAGATTTCATTCGTAGTGGTCTTCTCGCCATTAGGGACCAGTTAACATCGCATGCGACACCAAGTCTTCTCGCTTGCTGCGCTCTGGCGCATAATCGAAAAGTGACGGGTCGCGAGCTGGCCAATTCGATTTGCAATACGTTGATTAATGAAGGGCATCAAGCCTTCCTGGTGGGGGGCTGCGTGCGCGATTTGTTGCTGGGGCGCGAGCCAGCGGATTACGACGTAAGCACCGACGCGACGCCTGAACGAGTGATTTCCTTATTTCCCGAGTCGGTGGCAGTGGGCGCGCAATTTGGCGTGATTATCGTTCCTCGCGAAGGTCACAAAGTGGAAGTGGCTACATTTCGGTCGGATATCGGCTCGGCCGACGGGCGCCATCCGGAGCGCGTGGTTTTCACATCGATTCCTGAGCAAGACGTGCAGCGCCGGGACTTCACGATTAATGGGCTGTTGATGCGGCACGATTCCGGGAGAGTTTTGGATTTCGTTGCCGGACAATCCGATTTACACGCGGGAATCATCCGGGCGATCGGCGAACCGGCGCGGCGCTTCGCGGAAGACAAGCTTCGGATGTTGCGGGCGGTGCGCTTTGCGTCGCGATTCGGGTTTCAGATTGAGCCCGAAACGTTTGCCGCTATTCGAGCGCATGCGCACGAAATCGGGCAGGTTTCCGCGGAACGAATCCGCGAGGAATTGACGAAGCTGCTGACTGAGGGCGCAGCTCGGCGGGGCATGGAATTGCTGGATGAAAGCGGGCTCCTGCAACATATTTTGCCGGAAGTCGCGGCCATGCGGGGGGTGGAGCAGCCGCCGCAATACCATCCGGAAGGGGATGTCTGGACGCACACGCTGCTGATGTTGGAGGGACTTCCTGCGGGAAGTTTCGCGACTTCTGCTACTTCCACTTCTGCCAGTTCCGCTATTTCCGCCCCTTCTGCCACGCTGGCCTGGGGCGTTCTTTTACATGATGTAGGGAAGCCGCGGACGTTCCGGCCAGTTTCGGAGACGGGCGACCGGATTCGCTTCGACGGGCATGTGGATGTGGGAGTTCGAATCGCGGAGACCATCTGTGAGCGGCTGCGCTTTTCGAACGAGGACTGCGAACAGATTCTGGCGCTGATCGCCAATCACATGCGTTTTAAGGATGTGGTGCGGATGCGGGCTTCCACGCTGAAGCGGTTCATCCGGTTGCCGCAGTTTGACGAGCATATGGCGTTGCATCGGCTGGATTGCCTATCGAGCAACCGAAATCTGGACACCTACGACTTCGTACGGCGCACGCTGAAGGAGACACCGGCCGAAGAGATACGTCCGACCAGGTTGCTGACTGGTAACGATTTACAGAGCTTGGGATACCAGCCGGGGCCGTTGTTCAGCAAGATCCTGGGGTCGCTGGAGGATGCCCAGCTGGAGGGGTTAATCAGGACCAGGGAGGAGGCTATAGCATTTGTGGCGCAGTGCTACGGTGCGGGTAAGGCTGGAAATAGGGCTGAAAATCGACAGATTTCGTCGGCCTCGGGTTGAGGTTCAGTTATCTTAAAGAACATATTGAGCTTAGATAGGGAGTGCGAAGGGTGAGCGGGGGGGGTTAGAATTGAGTGAAGGAGGCTAAGATTTTGTGCTGCATCGACTTACATCTTTGGGCACCTTTTTGTTTTTGGCAGCATCTAAAGCTTCATAAGTCCGGACCTTTCTCCTCCGGGCTTCAGACTAGGGGACATAATGGTTGAGAAAAAATTTGTTGTACCGGAGATACTCTCTATCCTGCCGGTTCGCGATACTGTTCTGTTTCCTGGGGCGGTGCTACCGCTGACGGTGGGGCGCGAGAGCTCTCTGGCGCTGGTCAATGCCCTAATGGGGGACGAGAAGCTGCTGGGCGTGGTAGCGCAGCTTGACCCGCGTGTGGAAGATCCGGCCGCCGCCGATCTGCATAAAGTCGGCACGCTCGCCAAAGTTCATAAGACGGTGAAGATGCCCAACGGGAACGTGGTCATCTTCCTGGAAGGCTTGCAGCGGATACAGGTTGTGGACCTGATTAGTCTGCGGCCGTACTTGCGCGCGCGCATTGAACCGCAGCCGGACTTGAATGCCGAGCAGGATTCCGAGTTGGAAGCGCTGCAGCGCAACGCGCAGGATTTGTTCCGCGATGTGGTGAGTCATTCTCCGCAACTTTCGGATGACCTTCATTCCGTGGCTGCGAATATTGACGATCCCGGACGATTGGCGGATTTTATCGCGGGCACCTTGCCCTCGTTGTCCACCATGCTCCGCCAGGAGTTGATCGAGACTCCCAGCGTTCGCAAACGGCTGGAGACGTTGATTCGCGAGCTTTCCAAGGAGCTGGAAGTTCTGGAGCTGCGTTCCAAGATCCACGAACAGGTTCAGGAGCAAGTGGGCCAGAACCAGCGCGAATATTTGTTGCGCGAGCAGATGAAAGCGATCCAGAAGGAACTCGGTGAATCCGACGATTCCATGCAGGAGATCGACGAGCTTCGGAAAAAAGTTGAAGAAGCAGGCATGACCGCGGAAGCCAAGAAAGAATGCGACCGCGAGATCAAGCGGCTCGCCAAGATGACTCCGGCATCGGCGGAGTACATGGTGTCGCGCACGTACCTGGAGTGGATGACTTCGTTGCCGTGGTCAAAATCCTCGGGCAACCAGGAAATCGACATCGCCAAGGGCCGGGAGATTCTAGACGAAGATCACTACGATCTGGAAAAGGTCAAAGAACGGATACTGGATTACCTGGCGGTGAAGAAACTTCAGCCGGGTATGAAGGGGCCGATTCTGTGCTTCGTTGGGCCTCCGGGCGTGGGCAAAACCTCGCTTGGCAAATCCATCGCTCGCGCGTTGGGCCGCAAATTCGTGCGGCTGGCGCTGGGCGGCATGCATGATGAAGCGGAAATTCGCGGGCATCGCCGGACGTACATCGGCGCTTTGCCTGGGCAAATCATTCAGGGACTGAAGCGCGCGGAATCGAACGACCCGGTTTGCATGTTGGACGAAGTTGACAAGCTGGGGCGCGATTTCCGTGGCGATCCGTCGTCGGCGCTGATGGAAGTACTCGATCCGGAGCAAAACTATGCGTTCCGCGACCACTATCTGGACGTGCCGTTTGATTTGTCGAAGGTGCTCTTCATAGCTACCGCGAACTGGATGGATCCGATACCGGAACCGCTTCGCGACCGCATGGAGATCATCGAACTGCCGGGATATACCGGCGAAGAGAAACTGCATATCGCGCACAAATACCTGATTCCCAAGCAGGCCGCGGAACATGGGTTGAAAGTTGGGGAACAGCTGGAATTCAGCGACGATGCTATTCGCGAAATTATTCATAGCTTCACTCGCGAAGCAGGCGTTCGAAACCTGGAGCGCGAGATTGCTACGGTCACTCGCAAACAGGCGCGGCGAATCGCCGAGGGCAAACTGGATAAGATGGTGGTGACGCCAGAAATTGTCCGGGAATACCTGGGCGTGCCGAAATACCGCACCGAGAAGGAAGTCGAAGAGCGCGTCAAGAAACCGGGCGTGGCGATCGGCTTGGTGTGGACACCTGTAGGCGGCGACATCATCTTCATCGAAGCCACGCGCATGCGTGGAGGCAAGCAGTTCACGATGACCGGACACTTGGGCGAAGTTATGCAGGAGTCCATGACGGCGGCACTTACCTGGGTGCGCGCGAATGCCGAGCGGTATGGCATCGACTCGGACTTTTTCCGGAAGCATGACATTCACATCCACGTGCCGTCGGGCGCGGTGCCTAAGGATGGTCCATCCGCCGGCGCGGCCATGGTTACGGCGCTGGTCAGCTTGCTGACAGGCAGGCCGGTGCGTGATCGGCTGGCGATGACCGGCGAAATGACGCTGTCGGGGATTGTTCTACCGATAGGCGGCGTAAAAGAGAAAGTTCTAGGGGCCAAGCGCGCGGGCATCAAGGAAGTTTTGTTGCCTGCCGACAATGAGCCCAACGCCGTAGCGGATCTTACGCCGGAAATACTCGGCGACATCAAGATCACTTACGTTCGAACACTGGAGGAAGTGCTGGAGCACGCGCTATCGAAGGAAGTTGTGGCGCCTCCGCCAATCGTTCCAGAATCCAAAACGAAACCGCATGTGGGGCCGGATGCTCCGCGTGCGATTCACTAAGACAATTCACTGAGACCCGGGGACTGCCTAAAATGGCCGTCCCCGTTTTTGTTTTTTTGCCACATCGGATCCGGTGAAACAAACCATCCGATACGCGGGGAGACAAACCGCACGATATGCTGTAAGACAACAACCGCGCGATATGCGGTAAAACAAACCCTGTTAACATGGCTCTCCACGCATGCGCAGCCAGCCGCCAAATGTCACCGACTTGGCAAGTGAACTAGCCCAACGACTGCCCGAAGCGCTGATCGGAGAGCGAGTGATTCCGCGGTTCGTGGATTCGTATGTAGTGGAACATGGGCGGCACGCGCTGCAAGTGCATGCCTCGCTGTATCGCGACCGGCTGGCGCTGCTGCAACGCGAGGCGCTTCTGGCGTTAACGGTGCAGGCGCTATCGGCTGCGTGCTTCGAACCGACGGCTTCTAAAAAGTCCAAGGCGCGCCCCATGTCGGCGAAAGATGCCGCGATATTCCGGCGGAAATTTCTGAGCGCACTGGCTCGGCAGCAGAAGTGGAGCGTTGGAGACGCGCTTGATTTTCAGACCGATTTGCAAATTTATGAGAACTTGATCAGGCGAAACAGCGGGACACGGCGTACGCGCAAATCGTTCGAAGTGGCCAACCATCCGTTTGTGGATCGCTCGGCGTTCCTGCTGGATTCGTCATTCATGGAAAAAGCGCGTATCGCGGCGAGCCGCGCGCTCGGTGACCTGGAAGACCTTGCAGCGCATGTGGTGGCGTCGGCGGGGCCGCAGAAGGGCGCCGGTAAGGTGCGATGAGCCGGGAGAGAGATGTTGTGATGAACGCCGCAAACGCTTATGACCATCTTGTCATTTTACAAATGGAATCATCACCGGTGTTGTTTGACGGTTTGAGCCGGCGACGAGGTATCCGCCGCAGAAAGCATTCGAATTAGCGCGGCTTATGCGATGGGTTCTACGTGGACTGCGGTTCCATAGGCCAGCACTTCGGGTCACACCTTGCATCACTTCCGTAGCGTCGTAACGCATGCAGACCACGGCGTTGGCGCCATGCTCGAGCGCATGCTGCAACATTAATTCGAAAGCATCCTCGCGAGTTTTCTCGCACAGGTCGGTCAAGATGGTGATATTTCCTCCCACGATGGTTTGCAACGCAGCGCCCAGATTCCCAATAACGCTGCGCGAGCGCACAATAATGCCGCGCACGATGCCGTAATTTCTGACGATGCGATAACCTGGCAATTCGAGCGCCGAGGTAACCATAGCGGTATTCACTCTTGGCATGGTCATAGTCTCCCCTTTATGCGACGTTAACCGCTGCGATTCTAACCGCACAGATAATCAAACCCAAGCAATCTTACTTTGCTACGCTCAAGACGCGTGGAGAACCTCTTCTATCTACTGGCCGTCGTCCAGATTGGTGTGGGCGCGTATCTTATCTGGCAGGGCTGGCAATGGCTCAGTTACGCTCGCCGGCGGACGCGCACCGATCCGGGATTCCATGCACCGCGCGTAGCGGTGCTTTGTCCGTGCAAGGGTGTCGAATCGGGATTAGAGCGCAATCTAGTTTCACTCACGGAATTCAATCATCAAAACTATGAAGTGTTTTTTATTCTGGCTTCCGCATCCGATCCCGCGGCTGCGATTGTGAACCGCGTTATTTCCAGCTCACGACCCAAAGCGCACCTGATTATCGCGGGGCAGCCGCAAGGTTGCGGCGAAAAGGTGAACAATCTGCGGGCGGCGATCGAAGAGCTGCCGGAAGAGTTCGAAGTGCTGGTATTTGCCGACTCGGACGGGCGTCCCGGGAGGTCCTGGTTGCAGCGTTTGACTGCGCCGTTGGGCGACGATCGCATAGGTGCGACGACCACGATGCGCTGGATGATTGCGAATCGCGGCAACCTGGCTACCGCGTTGCTGGCGGCGTGGAATGCGCCGATCGTGACCATGCTTAGCGAGAAGGGCAGAAATTTCTGTTGGGGCGGAGGCACGGCGATTCGGCGGTCGGTATTCGAGGGAATTGGAGTGCTTGATGAATGGCGCACGTCGGTGAGCGATGATTACACGATGACGCAGGCCTTGGAACGAGCGGGGCGATCGATTTTCTTTGTTCCGGAATGCCTGACGGTTTCTTTTGTGGAAACAGATATGAGCGGGCTGCTGGAATTTACCAACCGGCAAATTTTGATTACGAAGGTTTACGCCCAAAAAATCTGGCGCGCAGCGGCGGCTACGCATTTGCTGTGCTGCGTTACGGTAGTCCTGGGACTAGGTTTAGCTATTGCAGATTTGATTGGTGAGCGGCCCGCGCTGCACATTGCGGCCCTCACGTTTTTTATTTTTTTGCTGTCGGCAATTCGCGCCAGTTTGCGGGTAATTGCAGTTACAGAGATTCTGCCCGGGTCGAAAGCGCAAATTATGAGTCAAGCGTGGGTAAATATTGCGCTGCCGGTCGTGATTCCATTCCTGTATTTACTGAATTTTACCAATTCGTTGATGACTAAGAAGATTCGGTGGCGAAATATTGAGTACGAATTAATCTCATCGAGCCAAACGCGCATCATTGGTGGTTGATCGGGCGGTTACCGTTGCACGGGGTGCGTTTTCCACAGTTAATTCACTGTTCTTGTTATTCGATTGGCTATGTCTGGAAAATTATGGAGTAGTTTCCGCAGTGTACGGGTGTCTAGAGTAGCTAAAGATCCGAATCAGGTTGCAAAAACAAGATTTTGATTGTGAAAAAGAGGAAAAACTGCGTCGTGCGTGCAATTCCTACCATCGATCAAAAGTGGTTCCCGGACGTGCTCGGGTTAAGTACTGTGTTTTCTGTAGGAATATAATAAATTGTAGTTTGGATAAAAATTTGCATTGGTTGAGCAGTTCGGTGCAGTGGTCGCAGGCGGGACGTCGGGTGCCCTTTTTCAAGGGCGACGGGATAACAACTGTCAACCTTGGCTTCTGTTTGCTGCTTTCCTAAGTAGTGAGTCTGTGAAGCTGGCCTCGCTCAGGGGCAAATCGTAAAAAAACTTAAACGGGTCTCGGCGGTAGTCGAGACTGCATTTGGAGGGGTTAAGTGAAGCTCATTCGCAGAAACGAACAGCCACATCTGTCTGCACGGTCAGGTCAACCGCGCGAGATGTATTTTTTTTACGAGAAGAACACCGGTGTAGCGCATTTTAACGTAGAAGCTGGGCCCGAAGGGCAGTTCCCTGTCGAGCAGGCCGCCGGACTGCTGGCGATGCATTGCATGGTTCGCGGGCAGTCCCCCAACGATTACATCGTGATGGTTCCCGCGGAGAATGACTTTCTGGAAGGCCTCAAAGAAAAGGCTGACAAGCTGCTGCAAGCCGGGCGGTCGGCAGGCTCTTCCGTGAAGTTGACGCGCCGGGAAGATGAAGTGCTCGGGGGGATTATGCGCAGCCTGGCTAACAAGGAGATCGCTGCGGATTTGAACCTCTCCGAACGCACGGTGAAATTCCACGTTTCTTCGCTGCTGGCGAAGTTCCGTGTACGCGGGCGTCTGGAGCTGGTGCGCGAGGCTTCGCGGCACACAAATACCGCAGCTGCCGCGACTCGTGAGGCACGCGGGGATTATGGCGATTTGCCGAAGGGCTTCTCGTCGGGTTCTAACGTGCTTCCGTTAGTGAAGCGCTGCATGGCGTAATTGGCTGTCCCTGAAATGCGAAAGGCCTGCCTCTGAGAATCGGGCAGGCCTTTTGTTTTTGTGCGGGTTTTTTGGTTACTTCTTGGCCTGGGAGTACAGTTCAGCAGACTTGTCCCAGTTAACGGTATTCCACCACTCCTTGATGTAGTCGGGGCGGCGATTCTGATATTTCAAATAGTAGGCGTGCTCCCAAACGTCGAGACCCAGTACTGCTTTTCCGCCGCCTGACAATTGGTAAGGGGTGTCCTGATTAGGCGTTGAGTCAATGGCTAGTTTGCCATCCCGCACCAACAACCACACCCAGCCGGACCCGAAACGGGCTACTCCAGCGGCCGCGAATTTTTCCTGGAAACCAGCAAATGAACCGAAGGCGGAGTTGATTGCCGAAGCGAGATCGGCTTTGGGTTCGCCACCGCTACCCTTTTTCATCAAGGGCCAGAAGAGACTGTGATTCCAGTGGCCGCCGCCATTATTGCGCACCGCGGTGCGGATATTTTCGGGGACGGCGTCCAGGTTTTTGAGCAGATCGTCGATGGATTTGTTTTGAAGATCGGCGTGTCCATCGAGGGCTTTGTTTAAATTGGTGACGTAGGTTCCATGATGCTTGTCGTGATGGATTTCCATGGTTTTGGCATCGATGTGGGGTTCCAATGCGTCGAACGAATACGGCAACGGCGGTAAGGTAAAGGCCACGAATTTTTCCTCCAACTCAGATTTGAAAGTGTGATGCTATCCCGGGCTTGAAAATTAGAATTTCATTTGCCGGCGAGCGCTGCAGTGGCAGTCGACAAATATAGTCGATGAATTATAGCGCTTGTCTCCCGGTTCCGACATCGCAAGCCGCCTCAGGTCATTTCGTGAACTGGCTTGCGTCATTTGCTTGGATGCGGGAAAGGGCCCATTGGGCAGATTCGGCGATCACCGAATCGGGTGATTTGGCCAGGCGTATCAGTGCGCTTGAGATTCTTTCGAACGCAGGCACATCGCGCGGTATTTTTGAATTGCCCAGCGCGATGCACACGTTTCGAATAAGGCCCTGCCATTTGGTTCTTTTGATGGGGCTGCCACGGAACATTTGGCTGAAGTCGTTTTGACTCAGCGAAGCAAGCCACTCCAGGCGCGGTAAGAACAGTTCTTCTTGTGAACCGAGATTGTTTCCGTGGGGATTTCCTTCTTCTGTTTCTTCGGGATTAGTTGTGTGAGCAAATGAACGGGGCTGAAATTCTTTGGCGTAGGTCACCGGTGCGTTGCGGTTCCAGGGGCAAACATCCTGGCAAATGTCGCAGCCAAAAATGTGTTGGCCGATGGGTTCACGAAAATGTTCGGGAATTGCTCCGCGCAGCTCGATGGTCAGGTAGGAAATGCACTTTCGCGCATCCATGACGTAGGGTTCGACCAGCGCGCCGGTTGGACAAGCATCGATGCATTTGCGACAGGTGCCACAGCGGTCGGCGGGTGGAAGATCGGAGATTCCCAGGGTCGGCGGCAAATCGAGGGTGGTTAGAATTACTCCCAAAAAGAAAAAGGAGCCCGTGCGTTCTTTGAGCAGCAGAGTATTTTTGCCCAGCCATCCGAGCCCGGCATGCTTGGCCAGCACGCGTTCGTTGATAGGGCCGGTATCGGCGTAAATGCGAGCTTCAAATGGCTGCGGGTACTGTTCACGCAACCCGTGGAGCAGCAGCTCCAACTTCTCGCGCAGGACATGGTGATAGTCGTCTCCCCATGCATATCGGGAGATCCAGCCGCGGGGCGCGCTGGTTGGCGTTGCATGGTCAAGATCTGCGAATGCTGGTTCGGTTCGGGGATGCACGGTGTTGTAAGTCAATGCGCCGACAATCACACTGCGCACGCCGGGCAGCGCCGCTTGCGGGTCGGCGCGCCGCGCATCGCTTAAATATTTCATCTCGCCTGCGAAGCCACGCGCGAGCCATTCCTGTTGTCTTGCGAGTTCGGGAAATTTCTCGGCGCGAACTACGCCTGCCATGGCAAAGCCCAGTTGGGTGGCGCGTTCAGAAATCCAAGTGGTGGCAGAAGCGTTTACCATGGGAATTGTTTCTTGCAGCGGCTGACGCGGTGCGGATACAAACTCGCAAAAGTATTATATCGATTGCCAGAACGGGCTAAACGGTTGCTTCGTTGAAGCTGCGTAGAGCCGTCGCTTCGTCGGAGTGCACTTCAAAAACGGTGAACAGTTTCGTGATTTGCAGCAGGTCATGCACTTTTTTGGTTAGATGCAGCAATTTCAATTCGCCGCCACGGTTCTTGACAGTGGTGTAGGCGCCTACCAGTTCACCGATACCGGAGCTATCGATGTAATTGATATCACCCAGGTTTACCAGAATTTTGAACCGCTGCTCCTGGAGGAGTTCGCGAATGGTGGACCGCAACAATGCGCTGCCTTCGCCGAGGGTTATGCGACCGCTCAAGTCCAGCACGGTCACTGTTCCTGCATCCCTGTAAGTGGCCTGTAATAGAGCCATGGTGCCTTTCCACGAATGAAATCCTTACGCCACTCCTTACGCCCATCCTTACGCTTGTCGCGACGTTGCGTTGTGGTCGCCCTTGTCGTTGTCATTCGTCGGGTGGCCATCCGAGTTTGGCAATTTCTTGGACATAATAATTTCCGCGCCGCCAGTGCGGCCCGGCACCACGTTGAATTCGTCCATGAAGGAGCGCATCAAAAATATTCCGCGGCCGGAGGTACTCAGGAGATTTTCCTCGGCCAGCGGATTGGGAACGTCGCCAAGATTGAAGCCTTTGCCCTCGTCCAAAACGTGGATGACCATTTTGTCTGACGTTAAGTCGACAGCCAGATAAATTTTTTTCTCCGGGCGTTCCTGATTGCCGTAGTGAAATGCGTTGATGACCCCTTCGCGCACGGACATTCCGATGCGGTAGCAATCGTCCTCATCGAAGCCTGCGGCTTCGGCAACCCGTAAACACATCTCCTCGGCAAGATTGACGCTTTCTACCTGGGTATCGAGCGTGACGTCGAGGTGTTTCTGGTCAGCCATTTTGTGAGTTGCCACCTGCCATAGCCGTCTGGACGCACATAAGAGTGCAATATGGGTAACACAGTGACGGAAAAAGAGTCAATCGAGCACTGCCGTTATACCGCAATGTTTACAACCCTCTCGGGTTTCATGGGTATCAGATCACCGTCGAAGGGGGGACCGGGAAAGTATACCCGCTTGGCGAGGCCGCGGACAGAGACCTCATGGTTGGCTAGGCCCAGTAGGAGCGGTCCAAGGTGCGGTACTGGATGGCTTCGCGCAAATGCTTAGGGGCGATGTTTTCCGTGGCTTCCAAGTCGGCGATGGTACGCGCGACTTTCAGGATGCGGTCGTGAGCGCGCGCAGAAAGACTCAGCCGGGTGATGGCATTTTCCAGTAATTTCTCGCCATCGGCGGTGATCGCGCAGTGTTTGCGGAGCATCTTGGGCAGCATCTGCGCATTTGAATAGGTTTTCTTTTCGCCGCGATAGCGTTCGAGTTAGCGGTTGCGCGCTGCGACAACTCGCAATCGCAATGCTTCAGAGTCTTCGGCTAATGTGGGCGTTCGGAGTTCTTTATATTTCACCGCGGGGACTTCGATGTGAATATCGATGCGGTCGAGGAGCGGGCCGGAGATTTTGGAGACGTGACGCTGGATCATCGGCGGTGTGCAATGACACTCCCTGGTGGGATCGCCGAAGTATCCACAGGGGCAAGGGTTCATGGCCGCCGCCAGCAGGAAGCGCGAAGGGAAGGTTACGGAGATAGCTGCGCGCGAAATGGTTACCGCGCCATCTTCGAGCGGTTGGCGCATTACTTCCAAAACATTTCGCTGAAACTCCGGCAGCTCGTCGAGGAACAGCACGCCGTTGTGCCCGAGGGAAACTTCGCCGGGACGGGGAACCGCGCCGCCTCCGATGAGCCCTGCGTCGCTGATGGTGTGGTGCGGCGAACGGTACGAGCGCGTCCCGACCAGTCCGCGGTTATCGTCGAGCGTTCCGGCGACGCTGTGGATGCGCGTGGTTTCGATGGCTTCTTCCAGGGACATGGGCGGGAGGATTGTGGGAATGCGCTTGGCCAGCACGGTTTTGCCCGCGCCAGGCGGACCAATGAACAAAATGTTGTGGCCTCCGGCACAGGAAACTTCGAGAGCGCGCTTGGCGGCTTGCTGCCCGCGAACATCGCGCAAGTCGACGTTGTATTGCGCGGCTTCGGATAGCATTTGGCCTGCGTCCACTTTTATTGGAGAAAAGGATTCGGGCGAGTTGACCAGATCAACGGCTTGCGGAAGAGACTTCAGCGCAAAATACGTTGACGCCTTCCACTACAGCTGCTTCGCGTGCGTTGGCTTCCGGAACAGCGATGGCTTTTAGTCCCTTATCGCGTGCCGCAAGCGCGCCGGACAGAGCGCCGCGGACTGGCCGCACGCCGCCATCGAGGGATAATTCACCGAGAAACATGCATTGGTCGAGCGGCTTGCCGAAAAATTGGCCCATGCATCCGGCCAATCCCAGGGCCATGGGAAGATCAAAGCCGGAGCCTTCTTTTCGTACGTCGGCGGGAGCAAGGTTGATGGTGACGCCCTGACCATAAGGAAATTCAAAACCGCAATTTCGCAGAGCGGACTTGATACGCTCGCGGCTTTCTTTCACGACGTTGTCGGGGAGACCCACAACGTTGAAGTCCTGCATGCGTGCGGAGCCTACGTCCACCTCAACCTCGACGAGGTAGGCGTCGATTCCGTAGACGGAGGCGCTGATGGTTTTGAAGAGCATTTTGTGGGCCGGTCGCTACAACCGTTTTGCTTAAAAAACGTGGAACGGTAGGGAGAGAAGCCGCCGGGGGCGCAACGCGAAGCATAAACTAGTTCGTTAAGATACTACCGGGCGCTGGAGGCGACGCGCTTTTGGCTGCCTTTACACACTTGGCGGCGCGACGTATATTGGCTCGATATAGCGGCAGGGTTAGTCCATTTAGTTCATCACGTGAGGTCACGGGCATGATTGGGTTCGTCATTTTAGGAATTGTCATTCTGATCTTTATTTTTGCGATTGGAATGTACAACGGATTGGTCCGGCTCAAGGTGCAGACTGACAACGCCTGGGCCGACATCGATGTGCAACTGAAGCGCCGCTATGACTTGATTCCGAACCTGGTGGAAACCGTTAAGGGCTACGCGGCGCATGAAAAGGGGACGCTGGAAGCGGTCATCAATGCGCGGAATCGGGCCATGAGCGCTAGCGGACCGGCGGATAAGGCGGAGGCGGAAAATATGCTGTCGGGCGCGCTTAAAAATTTATTTGCGCTTTCGGAAGCGTATCCGCAATTGCGAGCGGTCGAGAGCTTTACGGCTTTGCAGGCTTCGCTGACACAGATCGAAGATGCGGTGCAAAACGCGCGGCGCTATTACAATGCGGTGGTTCGCGATCTGAACACCAAAATTCAACAATTTCCGACCAACATTTTCGCCAATATGCTGGGATTCAAGCCGCGGGAATTTTTTGAGATTTCGGCTCCCGCCGAGCGCGAAGCCCCCAAAGTCAGCTTCAGCACACCACCCGCTGCGTCCGCATGAACGTGCAGAGTTCCCGAGTTATGTTTAAGAATTGTTACCGCTGCGTGCGGGAGTGGTGCACACAGGTATTCGTGCGTCAGATTGCGCTTATTGCGCTGATCGGGATTTTCTCGCTGCCAGGCGCGACCACCGCGAGGGCCAAGGAACTGCGCATCGAGAATTTTGACGCGCACATTGTGGTGAGCAGTAACGGCACGATTGATGTGACCGAGACGATACGAGCGCATTTCATCGGCACCAATTGGCACGGGCTGTATCGTTCTATTCCTGTGGAGTACGTGACGCCGCAGGGCTTGAATTACACGTTGTTCTTGGATGTCAAACAGGTGACCGATGGAAGCGGGCATCGTTTGAAATACGATTCCAACCGGGTTCGGCATTACCGCAAGCTGAAAATCTACATTCCTGATGCCGATAATTCGGTGCAAACGATTTCTATCGAGTACACCATCAGCGACGCAGTTAAATTTTTTGAGGATCATGACGAACTTTATTGGAATGTGACCGGCGACGAATGGGATGTACCGATCCAATCCGCGCACGCGCAGATTATTTTGCCGGCGGGAGCCAGCAATATTCGCGCTACGGCGTTCACCGGGGTGTACGGATCGCGAGCCAAGGAGGCGGAAATTGATGTGGCCGGGAACGGCGTCGAAGTGCGAACTACTGCGCCGCTTCCTTATCACGCGGGTTTGACGGTGGCGGTGGCAATCGATAAGGGCGTCTTACAGGAGCCCACCGCCGCAGATGAAGTCCTGCGATTTTTGCGAAGTAACTGGCCGCTGTTTGTGCCCCTGGGCGTTTTCTGCGTGATGTTTTATCTGTGGTGGACGCGGGGCCGCGATCCGCGGCTGCGCCCTATTGCCGCACAGTACGAGCCGCCTAACCAACTCACGCCTGGCGAAGCGGGCACGCTGGTGGATAATTCCGCGGATATGCGCGACATTACCGCTTCCATCGTGGACCTCGCAGTGCGCGGCTACATGGTCATCGAAGAAGTGCAGAAGGACCGCATGCTCGGCCTGATGCACGAAAAGGATTACAACTTCGTATTGCAGAAAGATCGCTCGCAGTGGGGCGCGTTGAAGGCTCACGAACAAGCCCTGCTGGATGGGTTCTTTACCATGGGAACGGTGGGGGAAACTATTTCCATGGATAGCTTGCAGAACCATTTTTACAAAAGCTTGCCGATTATGAGGAGCGGGATTTTCGATTCACTGGTGTCGCAGGGGTTTTACAAGCGGCGGCCCGATAGTGTTCGCTCCACGTACATTGGCGCAGGAGTGGTGGTCGGCGCGCTGATGATATGGGGCGGCGGCGCCATGGGGCGCGCGATGGGGATCGCGCCGCTGCCATTCATCATTGGTGGAATTGTATCCGGGCTGGTGATCTGTGCGTTTGGCTGGTTTATGCCGGCGCACACGGACCAGGGCGCGCGTGCGCTGGAGGGCGTGCTGGGCTTCGAGGACTTTCTAAGTCATGTGGACGCCGACCGTTTCAATCGCACGATCAAGACTCCGCAAATGTTTGAGAAATTTCTACCGTTCGCGATGGCCTTGGGAGTTGAAAAAAATTGGAGCAAAGCGTTTGACGGGATTATGACTCAACCGCCCGGTTGGTATCGCGGCGGCTATGGCCCGGTTTTTTATCCCGGGAATTTCACGAGTAATCTCAACAGCATGTCATCGCGCGCGAGCAGCGTAATGGCTTCCGCGCCACGCAGCTCGGGCGGCTCTGGATTTGGAGGTGGGGGATCTTCCGGCGGCGGGTTCGGCGGTGGTGGCGGAGGCGGTTTCTAGATCGATCTCAATTTAGCACCGCGCTTCACGCGGTCGGCCTAATGCTGAGGCAGCGTTGCTGCTGGAGGCTCGCCAGAAGCCACGGTTGTTTCTGTTGGTCCCACGCCGTAGAGCCTCAAGACATCCTGCAGAGTTACAATTCCTTCAAGCTTGCGCACGTTGGCGCGATTCACAACCGGCAACAGGTCGAGTTGGCTGGCGCCCATGCGATCGAGCGCCATGTTCAAAGAATGATCCATGTGCACGTGGGGAAATTCGCTGTCTTTTAGAATGTCGCTGAGCGGCTCCTCTGTCGCTCCTTCGGTAAGGGCTTTTTGCAGCCGGCTAAGACTCACCATTCCGATCACGCCAGTTTCGTCGACGATGGGCCAGGCATGAAGCCGGCTGGCGGAAACTTTATTTAGAGCCTCTTGAATTGTGGCACGCGCCTCCAAAACTTCTGTCGCCGCGTGCATGGCCTGGTAGACCTGGCGCTGGGCGTCCTGGATGCGCGATTCGGCGGTTGGTAAATGAATGCCATCCTGGTGGGCCAACACTTCGTAGATGGGTTCTCGTTGAAAGCGCGAAGAAATAAAAAAGCTGATCAGGTTGGAAATCATCAATGGAACGATCACGGCATAATCGCGGGTAATTTCGAAAATCATCAGTACGGAGGTCATCGGAGCTCGCACGATTCCCGCGAATGCGGTGCCCATGCCGACCAGTGCGTAGGCGCCGGGGGTGGCGACGTAACCGGGAGCAAAGCGATGCGCCAGCGTTCCTATAATTCCGCCAAGCATGGCTCCGAGGAACAAACTCGGACCGAAAATTCCGCCGGCGTTTCCAGAGGCGTAACTGATGGTTACTGCAAATAGCTTGAGCACCAGCAGCAGCAACATTAATTTCAGGGCCATGCCGCCGTTTAAAACGTCGCCAACGTATTTGTAGCCGACGCCGAGTATCTGCGGGACGAAGCAGGCCATTACTCCGACGGTCAAACCGCCTGCCACCGGTTGGAACCACACTGTTTTCCTGGGGCGCCGCAGGAACCACGCGCGCATCGATAGGAGAAGCCTGGTAAAGGCGGCCGAAATGAAGCCACCAAAGACTCCGAGAAGCGCATAAATTCCCAGCTCGCCCGGATGCACGAGCTGGTATTGCGGTACTTGAAAAAGCGGATCATTGCCGAGCAGCAAACGCAACATGCCCCAGGAAGTCGCGGACGCAAGCACCACGGAACCCAATACTGGGGCGTGTAAATCGCCGACGACTTCTTCGAGTGCAAAGACGACGGCGGCAAGTGGGGTGTTGAATGCAGCGGCGATTGCGGCGGCGGCGCCGACGGGAATGAGCGCTTTTACTTTTTCGGGTTTCAATCCTAAATAGCGGCCCAGCATCGAGGCGATGCCCGCACCCACCTGCACGGCGGGCCCTTCGCGACCGAGTGGGATTCCGCAGGCGAGCGTTGCGGAAGTGCAGAAAAACTTCCCGAAGACGGTAGCGAAAGAAATTCGCCCGCCGCGCGCCCACAGCGCTGCTTTCGTTTGTGGAACGCCACTGCCGCGGGCATCGGGGAAAAATCTATACAGGAGATATCCCATGGCCAGGGAGCCGACGACGGGAACAAGAAGTCTTCGATAGGTGGAGGCGCCCGGGGGATACAAGCGCGCGCCGAATCGTTCGGTGATCAAAATAAAAGCGACTACGAGCAAACCTACTATTGCGCCAATCAGGAGTGTTAGAACGAGGAAGACTTGCTCTTCTCGCTGGTCCCGAAAGGCTCTCCATTGCCTGCCGGGCGCGTGCCACCACGGTGCGCGGACGGGAGGAGCCGGAGTTAGGTCGCTGGGGTTGGGGATAGTCACAGTAGCCATACTAGGAATACACCGCCATTGGTTATCTTCGATCTTTTATTTTTGTGTATGGGCGTCGACGCAGGCGCTAAGGATTGGCAGAGATATTTGTTTCTTCAGTTATGCGTTTCATCGCTGCCTAAGTATATCGTTATACGATACATAAACCAACACCACTTGTTATGTGGGGACGGAGATGGTTTTGACTTACGGGCCAGGAAAAAGCAAAAGGCTAATTACGTGAAAAGGCGGTCAGATGGGCTTGCGAAAGGCTTTTTGTGTTTTGTGGTGTTCGTAGCCATGACGTAAGTAAAACTGATGAGCTCGGTCGCGGATTACGTTGGAGCGCACGGACATGCTCCTGCAGCCGCGACGATGCGCCCACTGCTCCGCGGCACGTAAGAGGAGAGCGCCCGTTCCGCGGCTTCGTTGGTCTTCGGCTACCACCAAGCCGTTCACTTCGGCGCGAAGTTCTACCTCGAGCAGCGGAGAAACGCTGACGTGCAGCCAGCCGATCACTTTGCGCTCAGGGGATTCCGCGACTAGCACGGCGTGCTGCGAGGCGGGCTTGATGGTGCGCAATCGCTGCGCAATCTCTGCGGGCGTCGCAGGATAACCCAGGTGACCGGCAAGCTCCGCGAGTCGCGCGGCGTCGCTGGTTTTTGCGCGCCGGATTTTGATTTCCGCTTGATTGGTGGTGGGTCTGGGTTGTTTCTGTTTTGTTGCCACGGTGGACCACGCCTAATTTATTTTCGGACTGGAATTGCAACCGGTCAAAAGGTTTTGTCGGAATCCAACAAGATAGTTACCGGCCCTTCGTTAACCAATTCCACGGACATGGTGGCTTGGAAGATTCCGGTTTGTACGGGGACAGTCAAGTCCGCCAAGGCGGAACAAAATTGTTCATATAACATTTTGGCCTGCTCCGGGCGGGCGGCGGCGATAAAGCTGGGACGCCGTTGGCCACGCGCATCGCCGTAAAGAGTAAACTGGGAAACGACCATGGCGCTGCCCTTTACATCGAGCAGAGAACGGTTCATTTTGCCTTGATCGTCTTCAAAGATGCGCAGGTTGGCGATCTTTTCGGCCATCGACGTGGCCGTCGCCGCAGTGTCTGCAGTGCCGACGCCAAGCAAAATCATCAGGCCGGCGGCGATTTCGGCTACGACTCGTTGTTCAACGGTGACGCGGGCACGGCCCACGCGTTGCAATACTGCTCGCATAGTTTGTGAAAAGCTCCTGTGTTATGCGCAGCGTGGCGGACGTGCTTGCGCTAGGGTTTTGGCGCTTTTCTCGGCAATAATTCCGACAACTCCGCTACGTTGTACGCAAATACCGCCAACACCTGCGCGCCCTCTGTTAAATCGTCCCAACGCACGCGATCCAGAGTGTCGGCTTGCGAATGGTGGGTTTTGTCGTAGTCCGCTACTTCCTGCACACACCAAAAGCCGGGGACGCCAGCTTCATCGAATGGAACGTGATCGGAGCCGCCTTCTTTTCGCAGGGTGGGCTCAGCCAAACCTATTTCTTTGGCGCGCGCCAGCGGATACATCACGCGATCGATGGTTTCGCGTGCGTCGTAGTTTCCCATCAGGCCGATAGTCAAAACTTTTCCGGTGCCGCTATCGTGCACCAATACGGCCGAGATTTTCTTGAGTTCGTCCTGATGCTTCGCGACGTAAGCTTTGGAACCGTTCAGGCCTTGTTCTTCACCGGTAAATAATACGAAGCGAATGGTGCGCTTGGGCTTCACGCCGGACTTTTTGAGAGCGCGTGCGGCTTCGAGCACGGCGGTTGAGCCAGTGCCGTTATCCGTAGCGCCCGTGCCCAGATCCCAGGAATCGAGATGCGCACCGATGATGACGACTTCGTCAGGCTTTTCGGTGCCCGGGATTTCTGCGACGGTGTTATAAACTTCCGCGGATTTTTCGCTGAAATTTCCGGTGATGTTTACTTCGGCTTGCACCGGGCCGGAATCGAGCAGACGCCATAGCAACATGAAATCTTCGCGGGCGATGTAGGCCGTCGGGATGACGCCCGGCTTATAATCTCGACCGCTGACGCTCATGTTGAGCAGGCCAAACCATTTTTCTGAGCCGAGCAGTACGGCGGCAGCTTTTTCCTCGGCAAAAAAGTTCAACTCCGCGATGCGCAATTTCATATAGGCGGTGAAGTCGAAGGGCTTGTCACTTTTGGGGAAATTGATGGGGATTGTTTCCTCGCCCCAGGGCGTCAAGATGGGATTCTGCGGCGGTTGCATCTCGACAGGCTTGTTTAGAACGACGATGGCGCCTTTCAATTTGCCTTTGTATTGCTGCAGGTCTTCGACCTTTTCGACGGCGACGCCGACGACCGGTCCTTTTACGGGGCCATCCGTCGCTGGCGACCAACCACCTGTGGCCATGGTGAGGTTGATTGAAGTGGGTGCTTCGCCGGGTTTTGCGTCGGCGGTTAGAAACACGCGGCCCGTCGCAGGTCCGCGAGTCCAGCGATTGGCGATGCTCCACGCTTCTTGATGAGCGTTGGCAAGTCCCAGTTGCTGGAAACGCGCCAACATATATCGACTGGCTTGGTCGAGTTGTTCGGAGCCGGTCAAGCGCGGGCCGATGTGGTCGCTCAAAAATTCCAGGTTTGCTTTCAGTTCGGGTTCGTCCGCTTTTATCTGCGCCAGGATTTTCGTATCCATTTCGCTGAGTGGATCTGGTTTTGCTGAGGCTGCGTTAGCCGCATCAGCATCCATTGGCTTGGCGTTGGCTTCGTCGTTCTTTTTGGCGTCGCGGTTTGCGGACTCTATCTTAGCGGGGTTGACTGGCCGCCTCGGCAGCATGGCCGGCAACTGCGCGGTGTTGTAAGCCCACGCCGCGAGCACTTGCGCACCTTGATTCAAGTCGTCTTTCCACACTTTGTCGAAAGTATCGGACTGGCTGTGATGGGTCTTGGTATATTCGGCGCCGTCCTGAATGGCCCAGAATCCCGGGACGCCTACATCGTCGAAGGAAGCGTGATCGGTGCCGAAGGAGCGCTGCATACTGGGTTCTAGCAATTTTAATTCGCGCAAAGGGGCGATTTCCTGGTCGACGATCTCGCGGTCCTGATAATTGTCATGCAGGGCAAGGGTGAGCACGCGGCCGGTGCCGGTGTCGTGGACGAAAATTCCTGAAATTTTATCGAGATCGGCTTTGTGGGTTTCTACATATTTCACCGAACCACACAATCCTTCTTCTTCGCCGGTAAATAACGCGAAACGAATGGTGCGCTTCGGCTTCAATTGCAATTTTGCCAGCGCGCGAGCCGCTTCCAACACGGCCATTGAGCCGGTACCGTTGTCGGTCGAACCGGTACCGAGATCCCAGGAATCCAGATGCGCCCCGAGCATCACGACTTCGTCCGGTTTTTCGCTTCCGCGAATTTCCGCGACGGTGTTGTAGACTTCCACGGGTTTTTCGCTGAACGAATTAGTCATCTCCAATTCCACTTCGACGGGGCCGTGTTTCAACATGCGAAAAATCATGCGGTAGCCTTCACCGGTGACGAAGGCGGTGGGAATCGCACCGATGTCGAATTTTTCACCGCCGATGCCGGTCATATTCAGGAGCGCGTGGGGCTTGTTGGAATCGCGAAGTACCGCGGCCACGCCCTCCTGTTTGAAAAAGGCGGTGCGAAGCTTGGCCGCTTCCTGTAAAACCGCGAATGGAGAAGGAGCGGGCGGTTCGCCCTTCATCGGCGGGGGCGCCTGCATGGTGCGAACATATTCACTTCTTGAATCTTCGGGTTTGGGCGGGGACAAGCTGGCGGGCTCCTGATAAATCACTATTGCGCCTTTTAGCTTTCCGCGAAATTTGTCGAACTCTTCTTTTTTCTTGGCGTCGAAATAAACCACCGGCGCGTGTAACACGCCCGGGGTGCTGGGCGACCAACCGGCGGAGGCGATGGTCAGCGGATGCTCGGCATGCTTCACGATGCGCGCGCTCGCTGTGCCGCGCGTCCAGGAGTGCGCGATGGTCCAGGGTTCGAGGTGCACATTGGTCAGGCCGTACTTGCGAAACATGTCAGCGGTCCATTCGTTGGCCTGCTTTAGTTGCGGTGAACCAGTAAGGCGCGCGCCGATGGCGTCGGACAAATGTTCGAGATTTTCCATGGCTTCGCTGTGCTCGTGAATTTCATTTAGGATTTGAGCGTCAGCGGCCGCGTAATCATTGGCGTCGCCGGGCGGCTGGGCCGTGGCATGAAGAACTCCTAGAGCCAACAGCAGCACAAAGGCAAAAGCGATTACTCGACGTAAGTTCATCCGCGCTCCCTCAACAAGTTTTGTGCGTGCAAAATATTTTCAGCTAGCTTTATTTCTTGCGTCGTTTACTACTGGCTGCCCGTTTGCGACGGCTCCCAGACGATTTGACTTTTTTTTTTCGATCAGCAGCCGCGGGTCTGCGCCGCGATTTTCTCGGCGTCAAGGATATTGCCAAAAAACCGCGCGGGCCAGCCTGACACTTGGGACAAAAAAAACTGCTGCGCCCCGCCACGATGGCCCTGCGGATAATCGCGCCGCAACGGTAACACTTTTGGCCTTCGCGACCGTAGGCACGATGATGTTGCTGATATTCGCCAGGCTGGCCCTCGCCATCGACAAAATTGGAGATTGAGGAGCCGCGCATCACGATGGCTTTTTTCAGGATGTCTTGCAAGGCGCGACGAAGAAGCGCGGCCTGTTTTTTATTGATGCTCGCGCCCAGCTTTGCAGGATGAATTTTGGCGCGCCATAAGCTTTCATCAGCATAGATGTTGCCTACTCCGCGCAGCACGGTCTGATCGAGCAGAAGCGCCTTGATACGCGAGTGTCGCGACCGGATGCGAGTGGCAAATTCTTCAGCGGTCACTTCCAGTGGATCGGCGCCGAACCCTTCGAGTTCGGCGGGCAATAATGCGGCGGAAAAATAGGCCAGCCGTCCGAAACGGCGCGCGTCGGTATAGCGCAATTCCCGTCCATCGTCTAAAGCGAAGCCGGCGTGGGTGTGTTTTTCCCAAGGCTCCGCGGCGGCGGTGGAAGCGATGTGGCCGGTCATGCCGAGGTGAACGAGCAACGCTGAAGGAGCGTTGTCCCCGTTTGCGGAATTTTCTTCACCTTGCGCGGCGGACAAACGCAGCAACATGAATTTGCCGTAGCGTTCGACGGCTTCTATGCGACGACCGGGCAAGTGGCGCTCGATTAGAGAAGGATCGTCGATGAAGTCGGTCTTCCGCAGCGTGACGGACAGGATGCGGCGACCGAGGACGGTCAACCGCAGTCCGCGCGCAACAGTTTCGACTTCGGGAAGCTCAGGCATGAAGAGTGTTCATGAAAATATCACAACGCGAGTGATCGTTCGGTGCTTGCCGCACGAAAATGCGACTCGATTCGGCGGCGGGCACACGTAACGTGTGCGTAACGCGCGAAACAAAGACATCGCACAAATCGACAGTGGCTGAGCCGGCGCACTTAGTTCTGGTGATAATTGGGGTACGGCGGATGCTCCGGGATTACCACGGGATTCTTTTTCAGAGCTTCCAGCGTGACCTGCACGGCTTTTTCCAGTTGCGCGTCGCGCCCGGCGGCGACGGACGCCGGATCATTTTCCACCTCGATGTCCGGTGCGATTCCGTGGTTTTCTACTTCCCACTCGCCGTGCAGTCCATAGATAGCAGCTCGCGGGGCCATAACAAAACCGCCGTCCAAGAGCGATGGATATCCGCCGATGCCGACGAGGCCGCCCCAGGTGCGGGTGCCCACGAGCGGACCGATCTTGTCTTGACGGAACATCCAGGGAAGCGCATCGCCACCGGAGCCCGACATTTCATTGATGACCATTGTTTTCGGGCCGTAAATCTGCGCGAGAGGCGAACACCATTTTTCGCCCTCGCGGGTGGTGGCGCAGTTTCGCAGCGGACGCTCCAGCAAATCGATAATGTAATCGGCAATCGCGCCGCCGTGGTTGTAGCGCTCGTCAATGACGGCGGCCTGTTTATCGGTTTGCGCAAAATAAAAGCGATTGAAGTTCAAGAAGCCGCCGTTGGCGGTATCGGGCACATGGACATAGGCGATTTTGCCGCCGCTGAGTTCGCCTACTTTGCGGCGATTATCTTCTTCCCAGGCGCGCGTGCGTAGTTCGCCTTCATCGGCTACAGGAATCACAGTGACGTCGCGGACGTCCTTGCCGTCGGGATTGGGACCGACCTTGATGCGGATCTGCTTGCCAGCGGTATTTTCAAAGTAGCTGTAGACATCGTTGGGTGGGCGCACATCGGCTCCGTTTACTTCCAACAAATAATCGCCTGGCCGCACGTCCACTCCAGGCTGAGTAAGCGGGGCACGCAATTGCGGGTTCCAGTTTTCGCCATTGAATATTTTGGCGAAGCGGTAACGGCCGTTTTCCACTTTATAGTCGGCGCCCAGCAGGCCGCCTTTTACTTCCGGGGCTTTGGGAATGTCGCCGCCAAAAATAAACATGTGGCCGATGGTTACTTCACCCAACATTTCGACAAAAAGATGATTCACGTCTGCGCGCCCGCCCGCACCTTTCAAGTACGGGGCATATTTTTTTTCGGCGGCGGCCAAATCCAAGCCGTGAAAATGGGGGTCGTACAAAAAGTCGCGTTCGATGCGCCAGACTTCGTGGTACATCTGACTCCATTCGGCGCGGGGATCGACTTTTACTTCCATTTCGTCGAACTTCAATGCGCCTTCGCCCGCCTTGGGAGCCGCCCCGGTGGCGGCTATAAACCACGTGGGACCTTGTCCGGTGTGGTACAAAACTTTTTCGCCATTGGCAGAAACGGTGAAAGCGCTGATGCCAGTGAGGAAGGGTTCGGTTTTTCGAGTGGAGAGATCAAATTTCGTTACGGTGGCGGCCGGCGGAGCGTTCAGAGGAGGGACGTCTGGAGTCTCGGTAAGGAACAGAACGCCTGCTTTTCCAGTATCAAGAGCAACGTAATTTGAGGCTTTGATGGGCATGGACACGATGCGTTGGCCGATATTATCGAGGTCGATGGTGACTTTGACGGGCTCTTCTTTTTTGTCGCTGTCTTTAGATTTATCGTCGTCTTTGGATTTAGTCTTGTCCGCTTCGTTCTTTTTCTTGTCTTTGTCTTTGTCCTTATCCTTCTCTTCGTCCTTTTTGTCGGCGTCTTTGGATTTGTCGCCGGTCTTAGCGGCGTCCAGTTTTTCATCGTCGCTTTCGGGTTCGATGGGATTGGGATCGGTTTTCTTCAAGACGGCGGCATAAATATTTCGCGATACGGGGCGTTGAAATCCGGAGAGGTCGAGCCAGGTGACGGCCAAGCCGAGGTCCGTACTGGCGGCGAAGTACAGCACCTTGCCGCCCTTATCGAAGACGGGATATCGCGCGTCGCTCAAGCCATCGGTAATCTGCGAGCTCTTGCCGGTTTCGAGGGAATGCACGAAGACGGCGCGCATGTGATTGGGCAGGAATTTTGTAAAGGTCAGCCATTTGCTGTCTGGTGACCACGCAGGAGTCATAAGCACGCCCCACGCGTCATACAAATCGGTGTCTACTTTTACGGGAGTTGAAGAGCTTTTTTCGACATCGACATACCAGAGGTTCAAGCGTTTATCGGTGAAGGCAATTTTCTTGCTGTCGGGCGACCACGTCGGGCTGTAAAAGAAAGATGCCGGTTTTCCTAAGTCGATTTTCTTCACGGTTCCGAGGCCGGATTGATCCACCAGGTGCAAGGCGTATTCGCCGGACTCATCGGAAAAAAATGCTATCCACTTGCCGTCCGGGGACCAGGATGGGTCGCGCTCGGCTACCGCAGAGGTGCGGGTTAAATTCCGCGTATTGCCCTTCTCCGCGGGCACGGTGTAAATCTCGCCGCGGGCTTCAAAGACCGCACGGGCGCCGCTTGGGGAGATAGCTGCGGCGGTAATCTTGTCGGCGACTTTTTCAAAATGCGGACGAGTGGCCGGCAAGTCACCCGCGATGTGAACATCTATTTTTTTGGGCTGACCAGTTTTGGGGTCGAAAAGATAGATTCCGCCGAACTGTTCGTAGACCAGGGCATCAGGGCCGGCGGAAAGGGATTTAAAATCCAGACCCTTATTTTCTATAGCCTGCTTCACACTTTTCGTTTTGGTGTCGTAGGCGAATAAAGTTACTGGCCCATTGCGATCAGACAGAAAATAGACGGTGTCACCCATCCAGACGGGATCGAAATCATTGGAATTCTCGCGCGGCAATTTTTCGAGCGAGAGGTCGCTTAGTTTGACGATGTACACCGGGGTGGTTTGTCCACCGCGATATCTCTTCCAGGATTCCTGCCATTTCAAATTCGGAACGTAGGCGAGGCGCGATGCATCCGGGGAATACCAACCGGATTCGCCACGCCACATCGGCAACACTTCGGGGACGCCGCCCTCAACTGCGACGGTGTAGAGCCGCTCGAAATCCGCATAGGACACACGAGCGGATCGAAATAAAATGCGCTTGCTGTCCGGAGTCCAGCCAACGACAGCGTCCGCTCCCGGGTGCCACGTCAGCCGCCTGGGCTCGCCTCCGTCCGCGGGCATTACGAAAACATCCATATTGCCGTCGTACTCACCGGTGAAGGCGACAAACTTGCCATCAGGGGAAAATTCGGGGCCGGATTCATGGCCACCGGTAGTTAATTGCCGCGCGTTGCCGCCATCGCGTGGCACACTCCACAGATATCCTCCGTAGGCGAAGACAATTTCGGTCTTGCTCAAAGTGGGAGTCTGCACCAAAAGTGGGATGTCTTCCGCAGCGGACGAATAGCCGGCGACGGCGAACAAAAGGCATAGTCCCATCAGCAATCGAAAACGCATGTATCCTCCGAAATACAATTTTTAGAAAATTTATTTCTGAGCGGGAGGGGGCCAAAATCCCGGATCATTGATGACCCGCGCATCCCTTTTCTCCGCGTATTTTTGAACGCCGGCGGAAATCTCAGAGCTTTTTCCGATCAAGGTAAAGACTAAATTGTCAGTTGGAAAATGTTTTTGAATCACTTGCGCTGCGATGGCGGGGGTGACCGCGTCGAGGCGCGCTTCCAAGTCATTAATTTCCCGATCATCGAGGCCGTAAAATTCATTTGTGACGATTATTTGCGCCAACTGCTTGGAAGTTTCGATGGCGGGCGGGAATTGTCCTTTGATGTAACTTTTCGCGGATGCCAATTGTTCGGCGGTAATCCCTTGCTTGTGCAATTTTTCCAGGACCTGCAGCGCCATGTCGATGGCTTGCACGGTGCTTTCGTTTTTTGTGTAACTGTAAATGCCGAAGGGACCGGGGGCCTTGCGGGGGTCAAAAGCAGAAACGACCCCGTAAGTCAGGCCCGATTCGACGCGCAACGCTTCATTCAATAATGATGTGAATTGCCCGCCAAATACGCTGTTCACCATGCGGATGGCCACACGATCGGGGTCTCCCGCGGCGGTCGCGACGTTTCCAATGGCGAAATAGGTTTGGGTGGCGTCGGGCTTGTCGATCAGCAATAGTTTCTTGCCCTTCGCCGGCGGAAGAACAGGAATTTTTACCGGCGTGACTGGTTTGGACGGCCATTGCCCGAATACCTCTTCGAGCTTTTTCTTCATGTCAGCGGCTTGAAAATCGCCAGCCACCGACAGGATCATATTTCCGGGGGCATAATATGATTCATAGAATTTTACGATCGCGTCGCGGTGAATTCTGGTCAGCGAGATTTCGTCTCCGTCGGCCGTCCTTCCATAGCCATAGCCATTGAAAAGATAGCCGTCGTAGTAGGTCCCGAGCACGGAACGCGGGTCGTCTTTCGCGGCACGCACGCCGTCCAGGCTCTGGGCCAGTAATTTATCAACTTCGGCCTGGGGAAAAATTGGATGCATCAGGGCGTCTGAAAACAAATCAAGGCCGCGGGCCAGATCCTTATTTAGAAATTCTCCCGCTGCTGTAGAAAAGTCCGCGCCCGCGTCGGCTTCGAAGGACCCGCCAGTAAAATCGGAATCGGCGGCGAATTGCTGAGCAGTGCGCTTCTGCGTGCCTTTTCGTAGCAATTGAGCGGTGATTGATGCCAGTCCTTCTTCTCCTTGCGGGTCGGCTGCGGAACCAGTTTTGACCAAGGCCACGAAATCCACGATCGGGACGCCACGCTTTTCGAGCAGCAAAACGGTCAGGCCATTTTTGAAGACCACTTTTTCGTGCGGAGGTATGTGGATAGACTGCGCGGATAACACAGCCGGAAAAATGAGAACGAGGATGGTCAGAAACAAATTAAATTTCTTCGACATGCTCATGGTTTTGCCTTCTCCTCGTTCTCGGGGAGCAGCGACGCAACGGTGCGGTTGTTGCCTGCAAAATAGGCTTTTGCCACGCGCTGGACGTCTTCTTTGGTGACCGCAGCGTAGTTTTTGGCGGCGTCGAAGAGTTTTTTGTAATCGCCGTCGAATACTTCATAGGTGCCGATGGTGTTGGCGCGTCCATTGATGGTGCGCACCTGTTGATAGAACTCCATCAAGCGAATGTTTTTAGCTTTTTCCAATTCCTGATCGGTGATGGTGGAAAGTTTCACGCGCTCCAGCTCTTCATAAATGGCCTTCTCGCATTTTTCCGGGTCCACGCCTTGTTTGGGTTGAGCCACGATAATGGCGATAGTGGGATCGAAAGCGGGCTCGAGCGAGGAAGAAACATCCAGCGCGATCTGATCCTTATCCACAAGACGTTGGTACATGCGGGAGCTTTCGCCCTGAAACAAAATGGTGCGCAAAATATTGGTGGCGTAGAAGTCCGGGTTATCGGACTGCGGGACGTGGTAGGCAATCATTAAAAGCGGCAACTCCGCGGGTTTGTGGACCACGAGGCGGCGTTCGCCAAGTTGCGGAGGCTCGACAGTGGTCACCGGTGGAGGTGGAGCGTGGGAAGGAATGGGCTCGATGGTTTTTTCGCAGAGTTGAAAAATTTCCTCGGGGGTAACATCGCCGACCACGACCATGGTGGCGTTGCTGGGAGAATAGCCCATGGCAAAGTGATGCTTGAGGTCGTCGATGGTCCAGTGCTCGATGTCACTCATCCATCCCAGCACGGGCCATTGATAGGGGTGGGCGATGAAAGCAGTGGCCCACAATTGTTCGTCCAGCAATCCTCCATTGTCGTTATCCACGCTGGAGCGGCGCTCGGAGGCCACCACTTGCCGCTCGGACTCGATTTTTTGCGGATCGAAATTTAAATTCTGGATGCGATCAGCCTCGATGTCGAAGATGAGCGGCATTGCGGAGCGCGGAAACCAATCCTGATACACAGTGACGTTCTGGGTGGTGTAGGCGTTGTTGGAACCGCCGTTGGCTTCCATAACTTTGTCCAGTTCGCCGGGGCCATATTTTTTTGCGCCGTTAAACATCATGTGTTCAAAAAAGTGGGACAAGCCGGTGGTACCGGGGCGCTCATTGCGCGATCCGATGCGGTAAAAAATATAGAGCGCGACGTTGGGAATGCTGTGATCGCTTTGCACCAGGACTTTCATGCCATTTTTCAGGGTGCGTTCGGTGACCGGGAACTCCTGTGCGTGCGCGGGAGTTGCGACACAACCAAGGTACGCAACGCACACCATCGCGAGCGTTGCTGTTCGTAACCAAATTTTTTTCATTGAATCACCCTTGCGTAGGACTCTCTCCATCAAACGTATAAAGCTCTCGGAATGTTGCTGCAACTTGCGAAATGGGCTGAATGCGACTGAGCCGGGAGATTCAAGGCAATAGCGCGAAGACGCGCACGGGTCCACCGGACCCGCCTTCCAGTTTAATGGGCGCCACTACCAAAAACGCGCCGGCCTCGGGAACGGAGCTTAGATCGGATAAATTTTCGAGGTGATAAAGGCCGGCTCCCAGGGCCAAATGATGCACGGCGAAATCTTCGGACGCTCCGTAATCCGCGCTTAACGTGTCGCAGCCCAATCCGCTGACTCCACGGTCGATGAGCACCTTGGCAGCTTCGGCGGAATAACCGGGGAAGTGCATTTTTCCCTGCTTATCCTGGTTTCGATATTTCTGGGCGTCGGGCCAGCGCGAGGCCCAACCGGTGCGCAGCAACACAATGGCTCCGGGCGGAATATGCCCGTGGGCGTGCTCCCATTTTTCGATCTGACTGACCGGCAGGCGATAGTCCGCATCTTTGGCGGCCTCGTCGCGGACGTCCAGCAGCACCGCGGGGCCGAAAAGTTTGTTTGGCGGGATCTGATCAACGGTGGCTTTTCCTGGGGGGAAATGCACGGGGGCATCGAGATGCGTGCCGTAGTGCTCCAGCATCCAAAAACTGCGCGTGAAGTAGCCGTTTTTTTCGACCGTGGCGTTAACTTTGGCTTCAAAGACTTTTTCGTCGCCGGGCCAAGGGACAAGCTTGTCATTGATTGCGTAGCTGAGATCGAGCACACGCGTTTTTCCGGTAGGGATGCCCTGCAGCATGGAGTCTTGTTCAGAAATTTTTGGGAAAAGAGTCATGAAGGCAGCGACAGCAACGATCAATACGGCGGTGCGAAACAATATGGACATGAATCAACCTAACGGAACAACCATCACAGGGGTTACCGGATGGCCTTGCGATACGGGCAGCGACTATCCCCAAATTAACCCTGCACGTTGACAATCAGGGCAGCGGTATCCCCGGAGTGGCCACGATTCCAGCCATTCGCAATATTTCCTGGTATTCGGCTTCGGTGATGGAGGAAACCACCAGGCGCACATTCTTGAGCAATTTTACTTTTTTCAACGCCGGGTTGGCGCGCATCTCCGCGAGGGTGATCTGCCTGGGGAGCTTGTCGAAGGCCCGCAGGTCGGCCACCAGGTTTTTTTCTTTGCGGTCGTGCGGGTCAGGATACGGGTCGCGGGTAACTTCCGCGATGGAGTACAGAGAGCGCTCCGGAGCAGAGTGATAGCTCAGTACCCGGTCGCCCTTGCGCACCTGCTTGAGGGCGCGAATGGCGTCGGGTCTGGAACCGGCACCGTGCCACATCTCCTTACCCTTCACGAACAGCGTGTCCCAGTGGTAGTGGTGCGGGTCGGCGCCAAATATCCAGTAATGTCGTTGCGAGGTCGGAATTGCCATCGAGAGGTCGAGTCGGGCAGCAATATACACGGCAGGAGGCAAAAAGCGAAACAAAATATGAGGTTTAGCGAGGAAGAGGGCGATTAAATCTGGCTAATAGGGCGGAGATAAATGACGGGATTGGGTACGGTTACCTATGGTACCTGTTTTCTTGAACATACGTGTTTATGGGACTTAGGTGGGAATGCTGGGGTCCACGTAAATGTCTTCGCCGCGTAACTCGACGGGATAACAGGAGACGCCAACGCTCGGGTTGCCGGTTACCTTGCCGGAAGTTACGTCGAAGCTCCACCCATGCCAAGGGCAGGTAACGACGCTTCCCTGAAGCGTGCCTTGGCCGAGAGGTCCTCCGCGATGGAGACAGGTATTGCTGATAGCGTGAAATTGGCCGCCCACGTTGGCAAGGGCAATGGTGGAACCTTGCAGGGTTATTTCGCGGATTTGACCTGGAGGGATGTCGGTTGCCTTCGTTACGCGCACGAACGCCATGGCACTCCTTTGGAGAATCATTATGCACATGGTATGCGGGGAGGGGGAGGTTTGCCAGTTAATCGTGGATGACCGCGTTGAGAAATCGTGCGGAGGAGCGTGACTTGACGGGTGGCCAGCTATCAGGCTTGACAAACTATTCGGGTCGCTCGGAGTCCGTCCTGACCAGATTCTTGCCTGCGCGTTTGGCAGCATATAGGGCTTTGTCCGCGCGGCGCACTAGCGTGGTGAAATCGAGGGTGTCCTTGCCGCTAAAGCCTGCGATTCCGAAACTGGCGGTAATGGAGACTTTTTCGTTGCCGATTTCGAACTGGTAGTCCGCCAATTTTTCGCGTAAGCGTTCGATGGTTTTGTATAGGCCGTCCGCCTCCACATGGGTGATTACCATAAGAAATTCATCGCCGCCCAGGCGGCCGCAAATATCAGACGCGCGAGTAAAACTTTTCAGAATGTCGCCGAATTCTCGAAGCAACAAATCACCGCCGGCGTGGCCGTGGGTATCGTTAACACTCTTGAATGAATCGAGGTCCGCGAGCACCACCCAGTATGGGAATCCGTGACGCGCGGCGCCACGCAATTGCCGCGCAGCCCAATCTTCAATGGCGCGCCGGTTCGGCAGTCCGGTAAGGGGGTCGCTATGCGCCATCTCTTCCAGGAGCTTGTTTTTGGCATCGATCTGGCGGTGTAGGTCAATAATTCGGCGTCCCACGCCGATGCGCGCCAGCAGTTCACCGGGGTCGAACGGTTTTGTTAAATAGTCGTCGGCGCCTGCCGCCAGTCCTTTAACCACGTTGTCTTTTTCGGCGATGCTGGTGAGCAAAATGATGTAGGTATAGCCGCGGTGTACATCCGCGCGCAGTCGCTGGCAGAGTTCGAGGCCGGAGAGGTCGGGCATCATCCAATCGGTAATGACGATGGCTGGGGAATGACGGGCAAATAAATCCAGCGCTTCACGTCCGCTCTTGGCGAACGTAAGGGAATATGGATTGCCTTCGAGCGCGTGCTCCACCAACTTGCGGTACACGGGTGAATCGTCCACTACGAGCACTTGCAAGTCCTGCGTAGCGGAATCCTTCATACACAATTCATGTTCCATGAACGCGGGCCTGAACATTTCGCCACCTGAGGTGCGAGGGAAACCGTTCTTTTATTTTAACAGTGCGGCTGGACAGGAATTCTGCGGTGTAGGAACTAGTTCGAAATAGTAACGGTTTGCTATATGGTTAGCGAACGGCAGCGCTAGAGCCGCGGTATTAACGGGCCATTCAGGTGACCAGATTAGGGGGCGGAATTTTTTTGCCTGCGGAACTTTTCGCCTGCCTAGCTGGCGGCTTGGACTTTGGCTAGCAGTTCGACAAATTTCTGCTTGCGCTCGGATTGGTCGTGGCCGCCCTCGGCGTCCGCCAATTGGGTAATGTTCATGGAGCAGAATTTTGGCCCGCACATCGAGCAGAACTTGGCTTCCTTGTAAAAATCGTCGGGTAAGGATTCGTCATGCATAGCTCGAGCGGTCGGGGGATCGAGAGAAAGTTCGAACTGTTTATTCCAATCGAAGAGGAACCTGGCGTAGCTCAGAGCGTCGTCGCGATCGCGGGCGCCGGGACGATGACGGGCGACGTCAGCCGCATGGGCCGCAATTTTGTAGGCGATCACTCCTTGCTTTACGTCTTCGGGATTGGGCAGGCCGAGATGCTCTTTGGGCGTCACGTAACAAAGCATGGACGCACCATGCCAGCCGATCATGGCCGCGCCGATCGCGCTGGTAATGTGGTCATAACCCGGCGCGATATCAATGACCAGCGGGCCGAGGGTGTAGAAGGGCGCTTCGTGGCACCATTCCATCTCCTTGTCGACTTGTTCTTTGATTTTGTCGAGCGGCACGTGTCCGGGCCCTTCGATCATTACCTGAACATCATGTTCCCAGGCCTTGGTCGTCAGCTCGCCGAGAACTTTTAATTCGGCGAATTGGGCTTCGTCGCTGGCATCCGCGATACATCCAGGGCGCAGGCCATCGCCGAAGGAAAAGCTGACGTCGTGCTTTTTGAAAATTTTGCAGATGTCTTCGATATTTTCGTACAGGAAATTCTGCTTTTTGTGATGCTCCATCCAGTGGGCCATTAAAGAGCCGCCGCGGCTGACGATTCCCGTAATTCTCTTGCGCACCAGCGGAACATGTTGGCGCAGAACTCCAGCGTGGATGGTCATGTAATCCACGCCTTGCTCCGCCTGTTCTTCAATGACCTCCAGCATGAGACCGATGGTCAAGTCTTCTGGTCGGCGCACGCGCGAAATCGCTTCGTAAACCGGAACGGTACCGACCGGAACGGGAGAAGCGTCAATAATGGCTTTGCGGATTTTGGGGATGTCACCGCCGGTGGAAAGATCCATGACTGTATCGGCGCCATAGTGCACGGCGTGATGGAGCTTCTTTAACTCTTCATCAATGTTGGAGGTAGTCGCGGAATTGCCGATGTTGGCGTTGATCTTGCACTTGGTGGCGATGCCGATGCCCATCGGTTCCAGATTGCGGTGGTTCACATTGGCGGGGATGATCAGCCGGCCGCGAGCGACTTCGTCGCGAATCAGTTCGGCGTCAATCTTTTCGCGGCCGGCCACAAAGCGCATCTCTTCGGTGAGCACGCCACGCCGCGCCCAATGCATCTGCGACATATTGCGGTTACCATTGGCCGATGATTGATCATTCTCGCGCTTTTCGATCCACTTATCCCGAAACGCCATAAAACCCCCTCAGAAAAGCTCGCATAGCTGGTGGACGCCGAGGCTGGTGCGAACAACAAGTATCGCACCGCCCTCAACGTGCCGCAACTGAGCGCCAAATAACATCAGTTCTCGCCGCAGCGCGTCCGACATTCCTTCGAGACCAAATTTGGAGGCGCTATAAGCACCGATAAGCGGGATAGCAATTTTTGCGCCGCTAGAGCTGACGTTCACGATTGTAGTTGGACTTCGTACTCACCATTCTGCGACTTTACCTGTCGCGGCAGACCCATCATCCGGAAAGTGATCGCATCCATCCAACGGTCGGGAAGGTTGCGCTTCATGAACGCGGCGACCTTCGCGGTCGCCCCGATCAGGTAATGGGCGCGGGGACGGGGTGCCGTCACCGCCCGGAGGATCGTCAGAGATGCCTTCTCCGGGGAGATTGAAAATCTGTCGGCCGTAACAGTCGTCTTCGCAAACGCCCGGAGGGCATCCGCATAGAAGGGCTGAAGGCTTTTCGGCAAGGCATCCGCGATCCTGTTGAGCTGCTCGGAGGACCGCTTGAGCATCGGCGTGGAAATGGACGCGGGAGCTATGGCGGAGACGTGAACGCCGAAT